>Ga0209398_1000146_pt1 | contig 53001 bp, 51 predicted proteins | sample AshMeaBigSpring_FD_184125 | JGI IMG/M metagenome (GOLD analysis project Ga0209398, IMG submission 184125) | Groundwater microbial communities from Big Spring, Nevada to study Microbial Dark Matter (Phase II) - Ash Meadows Big Spring (SPAdes)... | ecosystem: Environmental > Aquatic > Deep...
ATAATTGCCGCTTTTAATACAGGCAAAAATTGTATCTTTGTGTACATCTAGTCCACACACTTTGATTACTTTTTTCATGTTTATGAAATTTAAAGTTATAACCGCAAATATATTGTGCCTCGAGCACACAGCGGCAGGGTGTGATGGACTGGATTTTTATCCCGTTTATGTGTAATTAAAATTTTATGTAAGTTTGATCCACACAATGGAAGAAACTGTACGTATAATAGTGTTTGCTACCTGTTAGTGAAGCTAGTTTCGACTATCACAGTTGTTTTTTTAGTGACATCTATTTAATTAGATATGCCTGTTTAGGATGCTAGTGCATTGTCAACATTTTGATATTCGACCATTGTTTTAAAAAAAATTTTCAAATGAGTAAAGAATTAGATCTCGTCCACCCAAATGCTGCGGGTATTGATTGTGGCAGCACCCATTTCTTTGTAAATGCAATAGACAATGAAGTTAAAACATTCGCTACTCATACCAGAGGATGTAAAGACTTGCTTAGTTATTTGCAGATTCATCAAGTTACAACTGTTGCAATTGAGTCGACAGGGGTATACTGGATAGTTTTAGAGCAGATTTTGAGTGAAGCTGGTATTGATGTATTTATTGTCAATGGCAAACAAACCAAAAACATCCCGGGAAGAAAAACAGATGTAAAAGACTGCCAATGGATAAAAAAACTCCATAGTAACGGTCTTTTGAACAAGAGCTTCATACCACCAGCTGAATTTCAAGTATTAAGGGAATTTATGCGTAATAGAGAGGATTATATACGTAGTCGTGCTACGCAGGTTCACAGAATGCAGAAAGCCCTGATTCTAATGAATATCCGCCTTCCCGAGGTTCTATCTGATATAGCTGGGGTAAGTGGTCTTAAAATGATAGAAGCTATTATTTCTGGAGAGCGGAATCCAGAGGTTTTACTTGAGTACTGTGATACTCGAATAAAAAAGAATAAGCGCGAAGAAATCCTAAAATCATTAGAAGGATATTATCAACCTCAACATATATTTACCTTAAAGAAGGCTAAAGAGTCATATGATCTTTTCACAAAACAAATAGGTGATTGCGATGAAGAAATGAGTAAACTTCTTAATGAAATGACTGCAAATTTGCCTGATTTTTAAGTTAAAAACAAACGAAAACCCATAAGAGAAAACCGACCCGATATTGATAATCTGGCTGGGCTACTTTTAAAACTTACAAATGGAAATGATCCAATTAACATTCCAGCCATAACTGATTTCACATTATTAAAATTAACATGTGAGTTAGGGACAGATTTAGCATCCAAATGGCCAACAGTAAAAAATTTTGTTTCATGGTTAAAATTAGCTCCTCAACAAAATCAATCAGGCAAGAATGCAAGATATATGAAGAATAGAGGAATAACGAAAGCTGGTCAAATATTATTGGTAGTCGCGCAGGGAATACTAACCAGTAAACATATCGGCCTAGGCTCATTTGGAAGAAGAATACGGGCTAAAAGGGGGCCTAAAGTAGCAATCAAAGCAATCGCAGCAAAAATCGCTAAGTACTATTACCTAACCATGACTAAAGGTATAGATTTTGTAATGGAAGGGCTCATTGATTATGAAAAGAGAGAAAAGGAGAAAAGAATGAAGTATATGCAAAAATGGGCAAGCGAAAACAACCTACAATTGGTCAGTATGTGAGGGTTTTTCGACGGATAACCCCCAACTTGTCCTTAGGATCAGGAAGCGTTTTTCACATACGCTAACGGTGAGTTATTCATAAGATGGAAGTACCTGTGTATGGCTAGTCATTTCGTTTGCTGAATAGTGTATGGGTATCTATTTTCAATATTAGCAAGAGTCTGTAGCTTGCTTAGAAAGATTCGTTTCAGGGTTGCATAGTTGAAGTTATATTATGCGTTTTTTCCTATACAATTACATTTTAATGATAGGGATCTACATCTATGAGTGCCACTACGGATTTATACTTAGTGTGCGTTTTTAATAGCTCTAGTTCCTGGCGTATGGCAGATTTAGTGTGGCTGATACCCGCAGCGGTGGAGGCATATTTTATAAGGAGCGTACGCACATGCATAAGCCTAATAAAAGAAACCGGTGGAGCCGTGGGACCCAGGAGGATGAGGGCGTGCTGGGTTCTCCATTGGGCAGCGAGAAATAAGGCCGCTTCATTTATTAATGAGCGATTTTTATGTTTTAGTGTAATATTAATGAGACGACAATAAGGGGGATAACCAAATTTTTCTCTTTCCTTCATTTCGCTTTCAAAAAAACCCAAGTAGTCGTTTTGCAAAATGAAGGGAAAAATCCAATGTAGGGGTTCACTGGTTTGGATAAAAACCCTTCCTTGTTCTTTTAATCTTCCGGCGCGTCCACTCACTTGTACCATTAGCTGAAAAGCGCGTTCGGGTGCCCTGAAATCTGATCGCTGAAGCATTTGATCGGCGCTTACTATGCCCACCAATCCTACATTGCTAAAGTCTAATCCCTTAGTGATAATTTGCGTGCCTACGAGGATATTTATTTTTTGATTTTCAAAATCATTGAGTATTTTTTCATAAGCCGTTTTCTTCTTAGCCGTATCTAAATCTAATCTGCCCACTACTGCTTCAGGAAAGAGGTGTTGCATTTCTTCTTCTATTTTCTCCGTTCCAAATCCGAGAATGATCATCGCCGGTTCGTGACAGTGCTCACAGGTAGCAGTGAGCGGCTGCGAATAACCACAGTAATGGCATCTCAATGAATTATTAAATTTATGATAGGTGAGCAGTACATCACAGTGAATACATTTGCAAGGCGATTGGCAGGCATGGCAGGTTACAAAAGGCGAAAATCCGCGGCGATTTTTAAAGAGGATTATCTGGCGTTTATGATCCAGCATTTTTTTTATTTCATCTAAAAGTTCTTTAGTGAAATGGGTGATTAGCTGTTTATTTTTACTGGCTTTACGCAGATCTGTAAGCATGACTTCGGGAGGTAAAACACCTCCATAGCGTTCCTTTAGCTGGATATAGCCATACTTGCCGGATCGGGCATTTGAAAAAGATTCGAAAGAAGGGGTAGCGGTACCCATAAGGACTTTCGCATGAAAGAGATGAGCCAGATAAATGGCCGCATCCCGGGCGTGATAATGAGGATTAGTCTCAAATTGCTTATACGAAGGGTCGTGCTCTTCGTCTATGATTATTAGTCCCAGATCTTTAAAAGGGAGGAAGACCGAAGAGCGAGGCCCCAGTACTACCCGATATTCTCCCCTATTTACCTTATGCCATATCTCCACCCTCTCTTGGTCATTAAATCTGCTATGATAGATGCCTATTTTTTCTTTAAATACCTTGCGCAGTCTTAGGATCATTTGGGTAGTGAGTGCTATCTCCGGCATTAAGAAAAGGGCTGTCCGTCCGGAGGCTATTATCTCACTAATGAGTTCTATATAAATCTGGGTTTTGCCACTGCTAGTGATGCCGTGGAGCAGGGCTACATTTTTAGTATCAAAGGCGGCATCTATTTCGGTTTTGGCCTGGATCTGCAAAGGGCTTAGTGAATAGGAGACCGCTTCCTCATTATAGGTCATAGCCAACCTGTCCACCGCTTTTATTTGTACGATAAAAATTTTTTTCTCTACTAATCCTTGCAATACAGATGGCCCGGTATCGGATTTTTTTAGGAGTTCGGTTTGGCTTATCTCCCGATAATGTCCGCCCAGTGTAAAGAAACTCAGTAGGAGGGCTTCCTGTTTTGGCGCCTTTGCCACCAAATCGAATAGCTGCCGCTGGTTTTCTTCATTCAGATAGAATGGGTCTAAGCTAACGAATTTTTCTATGCGCGGCTTATACTTTTCCTCTAGTTCTTCCCAGTGTATCAGTACACCTTTTTCCAGCATTCCTTTTATGAGGTAATTTACAGATTGGCGCTGGACTATTTTCTGTACTTCCAGAATGGAGAGCTTCTTCTGGAGCTGCAGGGCTTCTAAGATGAGGTATTCATCATCATTAAGTACACTTACATCTGGCGGCCAGTGGGGATGTATGGCTATGAGCGTATTGCTGCTGAGTTTAAAGGCGGCGGGCAGGGCACCTATCATTACCTCGCCCATCGTGCAGAGATAATAGTCACTTATCCATTGCCAAAATTGCAGATGAATATCCCCCATCAGACGGGTATCATCCAGCAGACTCAGGATGGGTTTTAGGTGACGGGTATCTTCCCCCCTCGCATAGAGTTTATATACGATGCCGGCATAAATGCGATTTTTTCCAAATTGAACCTCGACCCGCATACCGGTAGTGATATAGAACTGCAGAGCGGCAGGCACCTCAAAACTATATGCCTGTGAAAGGCTGAGAGGCAAGAGTACATCGGCTATCATCTGCGGTTCTAAGAGGGTAGCAAAACTACGAAATATCTAGGTGGAATAAAAGGATAGGAAGCGGCAAACAAAACAAATCTCCTACTCGGTGGCGATAATGCGGGGCAACTCATTTTTTCTGCGCATATAGTTTGTATAAACTGGATGGAAAATGTGATGCTTATTTCTCACCAGCTAGTTAATATAAAATGACTGTGATGGAGCACGATCATGCTGCTAAACAAGACAGTTTTAATGGTCCGCCCGCTGACAGCGTATAAACAAAAATACTTACACGGCTATTAATATCAGGGGAATCTTTCCGGCTATAGGTAGGCTAGATGCCAGTACTCTTAGCTTTTCCTGGCGATGGTTTTTTATCGGCTTCTTTGATCTGGGCATCAAATTCTTTGGCAATTTTTTCTATCGCCGGGCCAAATTCCTTGAATAGGTTTTCTATATTCTCACCCTGTATTTCTATTTTTTTCCCATTGGCCTGCAAGTGATCGCCCAATTGTTTTAAGGCGGGTATAATTTTTTCATTGAGATCTATAGTTTCGCCATTGAAGTGAAGAATATTATCTTTTAGCGAGATATCCATATTGCCCAGATCCTGCAGAAACTGTTTTATATATTGGTCAAATTCATTGGAATCTAAAAATTCATTTAGTTCCCACATAGATTGATTTATTTCTGTTTCTGCCTGAGAACCGGCTTTATCTGTATGCTGTGCATAGCTACCTGCCAGCGGAAAAGCCAAGGTCAAAAAAAACAAAAGGAAGTTTTTCATTTTGGATGATTTTATGGAAATCAAAAATACGGGATAAATGATTAGGGTTCTAAAAAATGAGTAATAAATAACCAATTTTAACGATGAGAAGGCATAGAAAAAGGGCATGGGTAGCAGAAAAAATGGTTCTGTGGATGCCTACTAAAAAGAACGGTGATGAACTACCCAATCTGTGATATAAGATACGATGTCATGCGTGGCGGTGCCGGGGGCAAATAAGCGACCTACACCCATTTCATTGAGGGTTTTCATCTCATCCTCGGGTATGATGCCTCCGCCGGTGAGCAAGATATCAGCTATGCCCTTCGCTTTTAGAAGATCCATTATTTTTGGGAATACAGTCATGTGTGCACCGGATAATATGCTCACTCCTATGACATCTGCATCTTCTTGTATGGCGGTGTTTACCACCATTTCCGGGGTTTGTCTCAAGCCGGTATAGATTACTTCCATTCCTGCATCGCGCAGGGAGCTCGCTATTACTTTGGCTCCGCGATCGTGGCCATCTAAGCCTATTTTAGCTACGATAACTCTTATAGGTCTATCCATTTTTTTTCTTTTTTGCCGCTGAGGGGGATTGGGTTTGGGCAATTTTAGGTGTTTTTTTTGCAGTATTATCTTCATCCGCCGCCACATTTTCGTTTTGGGTTTCGCGGTCTTTTAGCTTTTTATCCTCTACGTTCTTATCCAGAAAAGCATTGAGCTTGTCTAATGAAAGCGATGATTCCATCTGGCCAAAATTATTTATACTTATCTCAAAACCCTTGAGATCCTTATGCACTTCGGGCTTTCCTACTTTTTGTTTTTTCTTTGGCACTTTTTTTTGGGTAAATATAGCTGAATTATCGCAAAATGTGCCCCAAAACCGTTTTGTCTAAGTATAGATTTGTAAATATCCCGGTTTTGTGGACTAGGATTTCTTACATAAAAAAATTCGTGCTATATTTGTTGAATTATTATGAAACGGGCCATCATTCTCGCACCTAAGGTCAATGGTCAGGAACTGAGTCCTGAACAGAAAAAGTTTCTTTCTTGGCAAAAGAAAACGGATTTTTTATTAGAACAAATAGCCGAATTCCATAAGGCAGAGGCTATCTTCGGAGAGGTATATCTTAAGAAGATATTGCCGGAAATGGACAAAATGGAAAAATGCCGGACCGGCTGGATAGAAGATGTGGCCGCTCTGCTGCGGCAGCATAATATGGCTAAAAATAAACGAAAACTCATTGTAGATTTAATGCTTGGCTATATAGAAAATCTATTAGTAAAAGGAAAATTTATCTACCTAGAAGAGATATATAATGAGTTTAGTAAAATAAAATGGAAAGAGATAAAAGAATTATATCATGGGGATGCAGATAATTTGTCTGATGAAGAAGAGGAGTTCTCTGATGAGGAAGAGGAGATGACAGAAGAGGAGGAAGCCCATTTTAAGGAGTTTGAAGAATTTATGAAGAGTTATTTTGACAGGATAGGATTGGGAGAAGAGTCTGCTCATAAGCAGCAGAGACCTAAGACGGCGGCAGGAGAAAAGAGAAAAAAGACTGAAGAACTGAAGATGATAAAATCCCTGCGTGAAATTTATTTAGAACTGGTAAAAGAATTTCATCCGGATAAGGTAGAGGGCGAGGAAGAAAAGAAAAAAAGAACAGAAATTATGCAGGGCATTACATGCGCTTATGAGGCCAAAGATTTACTTGAGTTACTGAGGCTGCAGATGGAGCTTTTACACATAGACGAAGATAAACTTAGCCAAACCCCTAAGGAGAAACTGAAATTATATAATAAGGCGATGGGCGAAAGGTTTGTTACTCTGGCTGAGGAATATGAGATAATGAAGATAAGAGCTTTTAATAAGTATCCAAACCTGAGAGTTCATTTTACGAATGTGGAAAATGCCGAAGCTACAGCTAAGATAATCCTCAAAGAGATTGTAATAATAAAGAATGAAATGGTTTATCATCATTACTTATATTTACAAAAAACCTCTCATAAAGACTTTATAAATCTACTTTTGATGGAAGCAAAAGAAACGGGCGATTGATGGCCTTTTAGGGGTTAAAGGGTAGGGCAGAGTTCATTGAGTGCTGCTATGCCTTTGTGTATGCGGCTCACGGTTTTATCTTTGCCTATAAAAGCGGCTATGGCCAGTACATTGGGTCCTCCTTTGCTACCGGTGAGCATAATGCGTAAGGGGAGTAAAATCTCTCCGGCTTTGAGCCTATGGGCATCCATAAAGGTATGAAGAGATGCCTCCAGCGCGGCCTCTGTATAAGTATCGAATTCTTCAAAGGCCAGTGCTAGGTGTCTAAATTTATCGGCCAGTTCTTTATTCCATTTTTTTCTAACCGGCTCGGCATCCAGGGTTTCGGGATCTTCAAAAAAATACAGTGACTGATCCCAAAAGTCCGTCAATAAAATCATTCTCTCTTTTAGCATACCGGCTAGGGCTATGAGTTGAGAATCTGCCGGTATAGGATTATGGCCATTGTAAAAGGGTTTTACAGCTTCGATCAGCTGGACATCCGTAAGTTTCTTTATGTACTGCTGATTGAACCATTTGGCTTTCTCAAAATCAAATTTTGCTCCGGAGGGAATAATGCGTTCTACCTGGAAGGCCTCTATGAGATCGTCCATAGAAAAGATCTCCTGCTCCGTACCCGCATTCCATCCTAATAAGGCCAGCATATTTATAAATGCCTCCGGCAAAAATCCCATTTCGCGGTATCCATTACTCCTATCTTCGGCGGTTTCCCAAGCCAGTGGAAAGACGGGGAAGCCCAGCTTGTCGCCATCGCGCTTACTCAGCTTTCCATTTCCTTCCGGCTTTAGCAGCAGGGGGAGGTGGGCAAAGGCCGGCATCTCTTTTTCCCAGCCAAAACTGCGATAAAGAAAAACGTGGAGAGGCGTAGAGGGCAGCCACTCTTCGCCTCGGATCACGTGGGTTATTTTCATAAGCCTATCGTCCACTACATTAGCCAGGTGATAGGTAGGCATCCCATCTGCTTTCATCAGTACTTTATCGTCCATCTCTGTAGTATGTACAGTCACTTCTCCTCTTACTAAATCCTGGACACTAATGTATTCGTCGGGGGGAATTTTTATGCGTATTACATAGGGGATGGTCTGCTTCAGGGCTACCGTTTCCTCCCAGCTCATAAGCAGTGAATTGCGCATAGTCATACGGGTAGCACTGTTATAGGTATGGTGACCGGAGGAGCGCAATTTCTCCAGTTCCTCTGGCGTATCGAAAGCATAATAAGCATAGCCGGACTGAACCAGCTGCTCGGCATATTGGAGATATACGTCTTTGCGGTCGCTCTGGCGATAGGGAGCATAAGGCCCCCCTACGTGTACGCCTTCATCGCACCGGATTCCTGCCCAGTCTAGGGCATCTATGATGTATTGTTCCGCTTCTGGTACCAGACGGGCTAGATCGGTATCTTCTATACGCAGGATAAAGATCCCTTTATTTTTACGGGCAAAAAGATAACAATAGAGGGCGGTGCGGATACCGCCGATATGCTGAAAGCCGGTGGGGCTGGGCGCGTAACGGGTGCGAACTTGCATTGCTTATAATAGATCGCAAAGATAAGTGCTTCTGGCAGAGTAAAAAATCTGCTGGTGGGTATCATACCTTCTCCCGCTTATTATATATCTTTGGGCTAGAAAATAATTACTTGCTTTTTTTTACGAAAACCCCCCGCCTGCTGAGATGGATATTTCCGTCGATAATTTGTTTGGGCCCGGAGAATAAAATTTATCTCAGCTTCGATGATGGCCCTCAGCCGGGTGTTACGGATAAGATACTCGATGTATTAGCTGCCTATGAGATAAAAGCTCATTTTTTTTGTATAGGCCAAAATGTAGCGTCTTATCCAGAACTATTTGCCCGCATCCTTAGGGAAGGACACCGCGCTTCTAATCATAGCTACTCTCATCATAAGGGATGGAATACCTCAGCTGGTGCCTATATAGCCGATGTGAATAAGGGCAACACCGCATATACAAATAATTATTTTCGTCCGCCTTATGGGCAGCTGAGTTATAGACAATACCAAATGCTAAAAAAAACATATCGTATTGTGCTATGGGATGTCCTCAGCGGAGACTTTCATAGCAGGGTATCTGCTGCCCAATGTTTGCAAAATGTCCTGCGCCATTTACAGCCGGGCAGCATCGTAGTATATCACGATAAGCTTATCAGTGCTCATAAGGTGTTGCATAATCTTCCACTGCTTATAGATCATTGTCGAAGGCGAAATTGGGAGTTTGGCTTGCTTCCGTAATAAAATAAAAAAACCCTTTCCGTATAGGCAGAAAGGGCTGTAAACAATGATCAGAGGCCTGAACACTATAAGCTTAGTTTTATTTTCTTTTCTATCTCTCGAATTTCTTTCTGAAAATTTTCATCTATATCTAGAAGATTTTGTACCGTTTGGCAAGAATGAATGACCGTACTGTGGTCTCTATTGCCAAAATTTTTTCCGATGGCTTTGAGTGAATACTCTGTAAACTGTTTAGCAAAATACATCGATACCTGGCGTGATTGTACGATATTGCGTTTCCGCGTTTGACCTTTTACCATATCTATGTCTGTATCATAAAAACTGCATACCACTTTCTGAATATATTCAATGGATATATCGCGGGAGATATTATTGATAAAGTTTTTCACAATCCTTTTAGCCAGCGATATATCTATTTCCTTATTGCTCAGCGAGGCTTGGGCTAGAAGAGAGATGAGTGCCCCTTCCAGTTCTCTCACATTGGTATTAATATTATAGGCTACATATTCTATTACTTCGTGAGGAAGGTCTATACCCTCGGCATACATTTTCTTTTCTAAGATAGCCATCCTGGTTTCGAAGTCAGGAATAGAAAGATCCGCGGTGAGCCCCCATTTAAAACGGGAGAGAAGCCGCTCTTCCATACCCTCTAGTTCACGGGGAGGCTTGTCGCTGGTGAGTACGATTTGTTTTCCCGATTGATGGAGGTGATTAAATATGTGAAAGAAAATATCCTGGGTGCGATCTTTGGAAGTGAAAAATTGAATATCATCTACCAGTAGCACATCCATCATCTGATAGAAGTGTAGAAAGTCCTGCGTGGATCCGCTTTTTACGGCTTCAATAAACTGATTGGTAAATTTTTCTGAACTGACATAGATGACGCTTTTAGTGGAGAAATTGCTTTTTATATGATTGCCTATGGCCTGTAGAAGATGAGTTTTTCCCAGCCCCACACCGCCATAAAAAACAAGCGGATTAAAGGCAGTACCTCCCGGTCTGTTCGCTACAGCTACACCGGCCGATCGGGCTAATTGATTACATTCACCTTCAATAAAATTGTCAAAAACATAAGATGGATTCAATTGTGAATCTATATTCATCTTTTTGAGACCGGGTATGATAAAGGGATTCTTTACCGGAGGGGCAGCAGATGGGCGTGGAAGGCTATTTGCCCCGGGTATGGATAGCTTCGCATCCTTAGTGGGTATATTTATCGTATAGGGATTGGTAGCCTTGCTGCTGTTTTCCACTACAATGCGGTATTCCAAACGGGCATTCGACCCTAATTCTCTTTTTATGGTTTTGCTCAAAAGTGAAACATAGTGTTCTTCTAACCATTCATAAAAAAATTGACTGGGCACTTGTATGGTAAGTATGCTATCATCTATCTTTATAGGGATGATGGGCTCAAACCAAGTTTTAAAACTCTGGGGATTTACATTGTCTTTTATTATCTTGAGACAATTTATCCAAACTTCATTTACAGGTTTAGTCATTTTTTTGAAAAGGATTTGACGGGATTTTATTTTGTGATGATGTGAGGCCAAAACTCTCACGCCGCAAAAGTGCAAATAAAAAAGTTATAATCAATAGAAATTCTAAATATTTTTAATTATGCACAAATATATTTTTTTTCGTAATATATTTCTTCCGAAAATCACCGCTCATTACAATATCCAGCCTACCCAATAAAATTCCGCCCCAACCCACCTGGTGGATAATTACATTTTTATGATGTAAATTTTTTACTATGCGCGGGGCATCCATAAAAGTATGGGTGTGGCCACCGAGTATAATATCTATATTTTTGGTATTGGCAGCAAGTAATACGTCCGAAACCTTTTGATCATCATACTCATAGCCCAGATGAGATAAACAAATGATCAATGAACAATCCCTCTCGTGTCGCAAGAAAGAAGCCGTATCATTGGCGGCTTTTATAGGATCTAGGTATTGCGTGTCGCCAAATGATTTATCGGGTACTAAGCCACGTAGTTCTATGCCCACACCAACAATACCTACTTCTATTTCGCCTTTTTGAATAATAGTGTAGGAATTTATTTTATTATTTAAGGGAGTGTTTTTAAAATCATAATTAGCATTTAAGATAGGAAACCGAGCCATTTCATTGAGCTCAGCCAGCCGCTGGATACCTCCGTCAAAATCGTGATTGCCGATAGTGGCGGCTTCATAGCCCATTTCATTCATAGCGATAAACTCCGGCTCACCATTAAAAAAATTAAAATAGGGCGTCCCCTGCAAAATGTCGCCGCTGTCCAGTAATAGGACCTGACTTTCCTCTGCTCTAATTTTTGAAATAAGGGCAGTTCTTTTGGCCACACCACCCATCCCCTGAAATTTTCCTCCATCCATAGGAAAAGGTTCTATGCGGCTATGCGTATCATTCGTGTGGAGAATGGTGAGCCGGTGTCTTTCTTTGGGCAAAGCCAGGGCCTCCAGGGGAAATGATCCGGCTCCCAGTAATGCCAGCCCCTGTGCAGTATGGGTGAGAAATTTTCTTCTATTGTACATATTTTACTCTTCCTTCTTTTACGAAATGAATGGTATCGTGCTCGACTAAATATTCAAAAAATAATTCGCGAATGATCTTGCCTGTATTTGTCCTTTTTTCAGTGCGAAGAAAATCGCACAAATCGCCTCCATTTGCCAGATAGTCATTAGTGGCTAATAGATAAATACCCATCGAATCTATGGGCTGTGAATGTAATTTTACGACATTTTTTTGTTTAAAGGCATCTATTTCTATATTCAGTCCTTTTGATACCGGCCAGCCTCCCTTTTCTATGCTCTTATCTACCAGCTTTTGCAATACGCTGCCTTTTATTTCCATTATTACGAGTTCATTTTCAAAGGGATTTAGTTCAAATATTTTGCCCTTGGTAATAGGACCGGCGCTCAAATACGGCAACCTGAGTCCACCGGCATTTATGATAGAAACATCTACTTTTTTTCCAAGATATCTTTCTGCGCTATACAATAGTACATCACTGGCAAAATTTCCCAATGATCCCTCCGGCATGCCCTTTTCCATAAGGGTGTCATTATATCCTACCACCTGGTACATCTCTCCATCCAGTTTGGTTTTGTAGGGTAAAAGTAGTGATTCTAAAGCCGGGTCTGCACTGTGGTAAGTAGTGTCTATAAGGTATTTGGTGACATCTATCCGCCGCAGATTTTCATACCTCACTGTGCAGGCGGATAGCAGCACGATTAGTCCTAAAAAATAATAAAATTTTTTCTTCATGTTATATAGCTTTTTTCCGCTTCGCCGGATTTTTTCTCACTCTTGGAGTCTCTTTCCAGAACAGAAATTTAGGCACTAAAAGTAGAGATTTTTTTTGTAATTCCGCTAAAAGTTTTTTATCCTTGTAATTTTGTAGGCTGTGGTGTGACGATACTATAATAAATACTGAAGGTATCTCTTTTTAAAGTATTATTGTGAATAAATTGATAGTCTTGAATCGGGAATCCTTGGAATTGATGCAAGATAGTATTTGCCGCGACCTGGATATAAGAAAAGAGCTATTGCCCTATAATGAAGAGGTAGATCTGATAGCAAAATTGCGTGAAATAGTGGCTTATCTTCTTAATTATAATATGGAAAGACTGCTGTGGATACTCTATAAACTCGATGTAGATGAAGACCGCCTAAAACTGGCCTTGGCACAGTCGCCCGATGATCCAGAATCCATTATCACCCAGCTCATCATTCAGCGGGAGTGGCAGAAGATAGAAACCAGGCAAAAGTATAAACCCGGATACCCTTCCGCTGAAGAAGAAAAATGGTAATACCGTGCCGGCAAGCTAGCTGTAATCATAACCCTGTTTCTCCCGTTGATGGCTCATTACTGCCCTCTAAGATATTTTATAAAAAGGATACAATATATCCCCTATATAGGCGTTTTTTTTTAAAACCATCTCTTGTAATCCCCAGTCTATACTGCTCTTCCTGCCTATGAAGCCATCCTTACTCTTTAAGTTTATTTTTTCATTTATCGAAGCGTATGAGAAAGAGTTTTGTTTTGGCATTAATCGGATTGCTGCTAGGCGTAATAAAACATTTACTGGGACAAAATGTTTCAGGGGCTTCTGAAACAGCCCATCTGGTGGGTATAAATACTCCGTCTAATTCTACGGTAAATAACCTTCCCACTAGCTATATCTTTGATCCTGGAGATACCGCCCCTTTTCGCTATGCTACCATCTTTGAAAAGCGTGCTATGGATAAAATAGATGCGCAGTCTCCTACCGGTCACATACTCAATATCTATGATGAAGCCTATCGCCGTTATGTAATGATAGAAAAGGTGCCGCTACAATACAGCTACATTCGCGAGGCCGATGTAGCCTGGGCTAAGAGACTTTGGAGAGAAATAGACATACGTGAAAAAAAGAATGCCCATTTTGCCTTTGCAGAAATGCCCCTGATGGAGGTACTCTTGCAAATGATGAAAAATTATCCCGAGCAGCCTCTCTTTTATGCCGATGAAAACTTTACCACACCCATTACTTTTAATAATGTGATTCACAAATTAAAACTCGCCGATAGCTTACAGATATGCAATGAAGAAACCTTTACCTATGAGGCAAAAATTGTAGATAAAGACCCGGATCTGGCACAGTTTCAGCGTTTTAGATTGAAAGAAGAATGGATTATAGATACCCGCCTGAGTGTACTCACGCACCGTATCCTCGGCATAGCACCCGTGCGTGATGTCTTTACTTTAGACAATACGTTTTTAGGAACCGAAACCCTGTTTTGGCTCTACTATCCAACTAGCCGCGATTTGCTAGCTTCAGTAGAAGCCATAAACCCTTATAATGACCTTTTGCGTATGAGCTGGGCAGATGTGTTTGATAGGCGCTTTTTCTCCAGTATTATTACCAAAGAAAACAATAATAAAAACCGCAGAATACAAGACTATGCCCATGGTCGCAATGCCGTTTTAGAAAGTGCCAGAATAACCGAAGAAATATTTAACCTGGAGCACGACCTCTGGGAATGGTAATAACTTGGCTAAGCTTTGGTCTTTCTTCATAGGATGAGCAGAGGAGCATTTCTGATACCGCTAAAATCCTTTCAGATCAGTCATTTCCTTGCCGGTACAGTTGTGTTTATTTTATGTGCAAAATTAGCTAATAATATCTTGCAGAGCCATAGAGAGCTCGGGAAAACGAAACTTATATCCGGAATTAATAATCTTCCTAGTTACTTACATTCTGCGAGGCCAGCAGGCTATCTGCCATTTCTCCCAAGACCATTCTTAGCAAAAAAGCCGGAACCGGGGCAGGGATATGAGGACTTTTCAATGTCTTTTAAAGACAGCTGGCAAAATCTTTTTGACAGACGGATCCGGCCACCGCATTATAAATGCCATTCACTTCTTTCTGCCTTATGGCGTGCATATAAATACCACACATATCTTCCAGATGAATCCAGGGCCAGTACTGCTCGCCGGAACCAAAATTAGTACCTATACCATATTTTGCCGGAGCTAGCAGCTTCCTCAGCACACCTCCCTGGGCAGCGAGCACTAATCCCGTGCGTAGGATAATGATCCTTTCAGTAATTTCGCTAAAAGCCATTGCCGACGTTTCCCATTTACGGCACACTTCGGCCAGAAAATCATTGCCAGACCGGTCTTCTTCGCCCAGCAATTTATCACTGGCACTGTCATAGTATCCGGTACCGGAGGCCGAAATAAAAAATGTCGGTTTCACTCCGGCGGCCTTGAATGAATGAAGTAGAAGGAGGGCCAGCTCTGTGCGGCTGTCTATGATTTCTTTTTTTCGGCCTGGTGTCCATCTTTTTTCGGCTTCTCCTGCACCGGCTAAGTGTATAATACCCTGCACCTCCTGAAGATGACCGGCATCTATGTATCCGGACTTGGGCCAGCTTATTTGATCGGGAGACTCACTGCGTCTGCGGCTCAGATTAAGGCTAGAATAGCCACTCTGTAGTAAGTGTAATCGTAGGGTAGTGCCGATAAGATCGCTACCGCCTGTGAGCAAAATTTTTGCCATCCTTTTATAACTTAAAAAAGCCTTTTATGTTCATAATTATCTTCTTCAAAGGCAATCATAAGGTAAGATTAAAAAAATATTTGTATTTTCGCGGAAACAATCAATCCTATGTTTCTAAACATGAGAAAAATCGCTTATTTCGCGTTTGCCATTTGGGGTGTTTTTACATTGCTTTTTTATGCCTGCAAATCTGAGTCTGGAGGTCAGGATGCCGGCAGATCACATAAGGATCAGGTAATCGTACACGATCTCTCAGATCCGGAAAAATTGCATCCTACCAATGCCTCGGATGCCGCGGCGACTGAAATTAACAGATATATCTACCAGATGCTCCTAGATATAGATTTTGAAAGCCTGAAGCTGGTGCCGGTATTAGCTAAGTCCCTCCCGGTACTGCAGGATAGCCCAGATGGAAAAGGGATGATTATTACCTACGAACTGAAGGACGGTGCCGTATGGGATGATGGAAGACCCATCACCGCTCGCGATGTAGAATTTAGTTTTATGTGTATAAAAAATCCCAAAGTAGATAGCCCTAATAAGCGGCCTTATCTGGATTTTATCGTGGATTTTCAAATAGATCCTACAAATCCTAAAAAATTCTCCCTCATCTGCGATAAAAAATATATGCTTTGGGATCATTCTTCCGGTAATATCGCTTCCATCATCCCCGAACATATCTATGACCCCACAGGTCTTATAAAAAGTCTGCACCTAAAAGATTTTGTGGGAGAAGCCAATATCGCTAAGAATGCCGCTGCCGCAGAGGCTTTTGCAGCAGTTTATAATAGCCCTAAATATGACCGCGAAGCACAATATATTGTAGGCTCCGGTGCCTATAAATTAAAAAGCTGGGAAACAAATCAGCGTGTAATACTAGAAAAAAAGGATAGCTGGTATGGCGATAAGTATAAATCAGAAGGTCAGTATTTTGAAACCGGGCCAAAAGAAATCGTATATGAAACGGTAAATGATCTCACCACAGCACTCACCGCCCTCAAAGCGGAAAAATTAGATGTAATGAAATCTATACGACCCAGCGACTGGGTAGAATTACCCAAATCAGATAAGTTTAGTAAAAATTTTAACCGCCTCACTCATCCGGATCTAGTATATAGCTATCTGGGTTTGCACCTGAAGGATCCTAAGTTTCATGATAAGCGCACAAGACAGGCCATAGCCCATCTCGTGGATGCAGACAAAATTAATGAAACCCTCCTCTATGGACTCCAAAAAAGGGTAGTGGGTCCTGTACTTCCACTGCATACTAAAGAATATGCCTCGGATCTGGTGCCCAGAGCCTATGATCCTGCCCTGTCCAAAAAATTACTCGCCGAAGCCGGATGGAAAGACAGTAATAATGATGGGATATTAGATAGAAATATTGATGGTAAAATGGTGCCATTTAAAATTGTTTTTACCTATAATCAGGGAAATGATGTGCGCAAAAATGTTGGCCTCGCTTTTCAGGAATCGGCTCGCCAGGCAGGAATAGAAGTAGAGGTTTCTGCTATGGACTGGTCTGTATATATAGAGCGTCTAAAACAACATAAAGTTGAAATGTTTTATGGCGCTTGGAGTGTACCTACCACACCTAGCGACCCTATACAGCTTTGGTCCAGTGCCGCTTATAATGATGGCGGTTCTAATTATGTGGGTTGGGGCGATGCTACCTCAGATAAGCTTATAGATGACATCCGCGCAGAGATGGATCCGGATAAGAGAGCCGAGTTGTATAAACAGTTTCAGCGCAAGATTTATGATGAAGTGCCTTATGTATTTCTCTTTACTTCTGATCAGCGAAATGTGGTACACAAGCGCTTTACTAATTTACACAGCGGATCTGAAAATCCCGGTTACTGGCCACCTTCTTTCCAGCCTGCTACTGTTCAAGAACCTAAAGCAAATTAATAGAAATTGGTTTTGCTCATAATATTATTCCCCTGTTCTTCTATGTAAGGAGCAGGGGCTTTTTTTATCCAGTCTTTTTTAATAAGTATTCTGCCAAAACAAAAAATACAATGAAAAACAACTTTTTTTTAGTAGCCTTCCTCCTGATGGTTTTTTCCTGTACGAGTGAGAAAAAAACCGCTGTAACTTATGCAGATCAGGTATGGGTACATCAGCTATCCGATCCGGAGGGGCTGCATCCTACGAATGTAAATGATGCCAGTGCTACCGCTATGCGCCGCTATCTTTTTCAGCGACTGCTGGCCATAGATTTTGAAACGCTCAAACTCACTCCCTGGATGGCAAAAGAACTGCCTACGATGGATATTTCTCCGGATGGTAAAGGTATGCACATCCATTATGAACTGCGACCGGGTATGAGCTGGGATGATGGCAGCCCTATTACGCCCAGAGATGTGGAATTTAGTTTTATGTGTGTAAAAAATCCCAAAGTAGATTGTCCGGACCTGAGCCCTTATATGGATTTTATTACAGATTTTAAGTATGATGAGACGAATTCCCTGAGGTTTATACTTATCTGCGATCGCAAGTATATGCTATGGGATTATGCCAGCGGCAATGATTTTTTTGTTTTTCAGGAATCTAAATATGATCCATCCGGGACTATGAAAAAATATCACCTCGGCGATGTTTCAGATAGACAAAAGCAAGTTTCTATAATGCCAGATTTGGAAGCATTTGCCAAAGTATTTAATAGTGAAAAATACAGTCGTGAGCCAGATTTTTTTTCCGGTTCCGGTCCTTATAAATTTGTGAAATGGGAGACGGGTCAGCGACTGTTATTTGAGCGCAAAGCAAATTGGTGGGGCGATACTTATAAAGACCAAGGAATGTTTTTTGAACCAGGCCCGGCCAAAATAATTTTCGAAATAGTAAATGATCAAACATCCGCGATCACTGCACTTAAGGCAGAAAAGCTGGATTGCTATAATTCTGTACGCACTACAGACTGGGTAGATCTCCCCAAGTCGGAAAAATTTATGGCTAAATTCCAAAGGCTTACGCCAGATGATCTCACCTTTTCTTATATAGGACTCCATATTAAAGACCCTAAATTCAGAGAGGTAAAAACCCGCCAAGCCATAGCCCATCTCACCAATATAGACAGGATAAATGAGACCATTATGTATAATCTCTGCACGCCCACTATCGGCCCTATATTGCCTATGTTTACAAAAGATTATGCCAGTGAAATAAAGCCTTATACTTATGACCCTGCTAAGGCAAAACAATTGCTGGCCGAAGCCGGATGGAAAGATAAAGATAAGGATGGTATTTTGGACAAAGAATTAGATGGCAAACTCACCCCTTTCAAGATAAAATACTGTTATAATCAGGGTAATGATATGCGCAAAAATGTGGGACTGGCCCTCCAAGAATCTGCCCGGCAGGCGGGAATAGAGATAGAGGTAATACCGGTAGAATGGGCGGTATATCTAGAACGATTAAAACAGCATCAGATAGAAATGTGGTATGGCTCCTGGGTGGCCGACCCTCGGCCGGATGATCCTAAACAAATATGGAGTACAGAAGCCTATAACACCGGCGGATCTAACTATACCGGGTGGGGCAATGCAGAAACCGATAAGCTCATAGAGGACATCAGGGCTGAGTTAGATGAAGATAAGCGTGCCGTGCTATATCATAAATATCAGCAAAAGCTGCATGATGAAGTGCCTTATATCTTTCTCTTTACACAAAAAATGCGCAATGCGGTACACCGCAGATTTACAAATCTGAGCAGTGGTTCTGTATATCCGGGTTTCTATCCGGGAGCTTTTATGCCAGCCAAAGGAATTTCTGATAAATAGTAGCCCCGTGGTCTTTAGATTTTATAAAATTAAACGCAGTTAGCTGTACTTGATGATATGATCCCCTGCATTAATAAGTATTTCCTTTTGATACGTGCTGCTGCGGTTTAGTTTTTATTCAGATCCAATATAATAATATGGCATAAATCAATCTAAAGATCAGGTGCTGTTTTTCTGATAATAAACCTATATTCAAGATATGGACCATCTATCTTCTCATTATCTTTCCATTCTAATGAAAAGGGATGGAAATAGATAAATGGAAGAAATAGATTGCTTTGCAAAATATTTCCTATTTTGTCCCACACTATTTAAAGATACGGAAATTGATAGCCGGTTTTAATAAGAATAAAAAGAATAATAACGAATGTTTCAGTATATTCTCAAACGGATTTTAATTTTTATACCCACACTTTTGGTTATTTCCTTACTCACCTTTGGACTAAGTGTGAGTGCTCCCGGCGATCCGGTGGAGCAAATGCTCACTACAAAGGCCGGCGACAGTCAATCTTCTAATCTCATCGCTGGAGAGAAGGCCTATCTGGAAAAAAGAAAAGAGCTGGGATTAGATTTACCCATTTTTTATTTTGGGATAACTACCGCCTCCAAGCCGGATTCCTTACATCGCATAGCCAAGCGCTTGCATAAAAAAACCCTAGAGCGACATATCTATCAATACGGAAACTGGGATAAGATATCGGCCTACTATCAAAATATTCGAAAATTTGAATTAATTCTGGCCGATGTACCCAAAGATTCTACTACTGCTGAGCCACTGATAAAGATAAAGGAAGCTATCCAAAATCTATACCTCCAGTATCAAGATGCGAGTTGTAAAAATGCATTGACACGAATAGAATCTGAACTAAACGTCAATCCGGCTTTCCAAGATATTAAAAACCAATTTTCCCTATTATCCGCAGGATATAAGGATATGACGGATCATCCCACTACCCATAAAAACTATATTCCTGCCCTACACTGGTATGGAAAAAATAATCAGTATCACCGTTGGTTTTTTGGCGACAAGCCCTGGTTTTCATCGGATAATAGCAAGGGTACAAGCAAGGGATTTATTAGGGGCGATTTCGGTATTTCCTATCAGGACTCTCGTCCGGTAAAAAACGTAGTATGGGACGCCCTGCGCTGGACCGTGCGTCTTAGTCTTATATCCATCCTTATCACCTATCTCATAGCCATACCATTGGGCGTGTTTTCGGCCCGGCGCAAAGGTTCTATAAAAGATCAAACCGCTACTACGCTCCTATTTGTACTCTATTCCATTCCCAGTTTTTGGGTGGCTACCCTAGCTATTGTATTTCTCTGTGGAGGCGATTATTTAAATTGGTTTCCACCTTATGGAGTGGGGGGAGAGGGAGATACCGCCTGGGCTCGTTTTACCGATCGTGCCCATCACCTCATTCTGCCCCTGTTTTGTATGACCTATGGCACCTTTGCCTATCTGAGTCGCCAAATGCGGGGTGGTATGATCAATGTGCTTAATCAAGATTATATACGCACTGCCCGAGCCAAAGGTCTATCGGAGGATAAAGTAATCTGGAAACACGCTATCAGAAATTCCCTCCTACCCATTATTACCATCTTTGCCAGTGTATTTCCGGCGATGATTAGCGGTTCTATAGCACTGGAAATTATTTTTAGCATCCCGGGCATGGGCAAAACCGCCTATGAAGCAGTGGTAGCTAGAAATTATCCCATCGTTTATACCGTAATGATGTTTTCTACTATTCTTACACTAGTGGGTTATCTGATATCAGATATCCTTTATGCCGTAGTGGATCCCAGAATATCTTATTCTAAAAAAGCATGATAATAAAATAAAGCAGAAAGAAAGATGAGCAATAATCGCGAAGAAGTAAAACAGCTAGATCAGAGTTATTGGGCTTATGTAAAACGTCAGTTTCGCAAAAATAAGCGGGCTTTATTCTCCTTGTATTTTGTTGGATTTATGGTGTTTATAGCCCTTACGGCGGATTTTTTGGCCAATGAGAAGCCTATCTATTGTAAATATGAGGGTAAAACTTATTTTCCTATATTTCGCAGCTATGCTGTGTCCTTAGGATTAGGCTCCTGGCCGGTAGAATTTCAAAACATAAGATGGAGTGAAATAAAATTTGATAAGGCCATCTTTCCGCCCATACCTTATTCGCCAGAGAATATAGATTATGCAAATTCTCAGTTTAAAAGTCCATTTGATGAGCAACGGGTAAAATCGAAAAAATGGTGGCATTGGCTGGGTACCGATGAGTTAGGACGCGATGTACTGGCAGGTATGATCCATGCTACCCGCATAGCCCTGAGTGTGGGCCTTATCTCTATGTTTATTTCTACTATTATTGGGGTTATACTGGGTTCATTGGCCGGTTTTTTTGGCGACGATAAGATAAAACTATCCCGGATACGACTTTGGCTAAATGTAATCTTCTTTTTTATAGCTTTATTTTTTGCATTCAGCACACGGGGTTATGCTATAGCGGATGGCCTGGCTAGGTCGCCCATTTCTATGTTTGTACAAATTCTTATTAGCCTCGGTATTTTTGGGGCCATTATACTTCTAGGCAATCTATTGGCCAAATTGTTTGAAAAAATACCCTATTTAGGTACTTCCACCAATGTGCCGGTAGATCTCACCGTGAGCAGGCTTATAGAGATTATGGTATCTATACCCCACTTGTTTCTTATCATAGCCATCGTAGCCACGATGGAACGCGGATCGCTTATTATGGTGATGGTTATCATAGGTTTTACTTCCTGGACCGGTATAGCTCGCCTTATTCGTGGAGAGCTGCTCAAAGTGCGAAACCTAGAATATATAGAAGCCGCGCAGGCCCTGGGATATAGCCCCTGGAGATCACTTTTTAAACACGCTATCCCCAATGCCCTTTCGCCCGTGCTCATCAGTATCGCTTTTGGGATTGCCTCTGCCGTATTAGTAGAAGCTTTCCTTTCCTTTATTGGGGTAGGTGTACCGCCTAAAACGGTGACCTGGGGATCTCTTCTCAATCTGGCCAGGGTGAAACCCGATGCCTGGTGGCTGGCTATTTTCCCCGGATTTGCCATATTCATTACCGTCACCCTCTTTAATCTCATAGGAGAGGGGCTTACAGATGCATTGGATCCCCGATTAAAACAGTAACAGGGTTTTCGCCATACTATTACTCCTAATAACGGGATTATTTAATTAATCTTTTTTGGCTTATTTTTGGGCTTATGAAGCAGGTCATTAAGCATTGGTTACCTATTATTAGTTTACTTATCAAAGGCTATCTGCTGCCTGCTCAGGAAATGGCTGTTTCAGAGGTCGAGAACGTATCGCCTAAGGTAGAGCACTATGGTGTGGCCGGACAGATAGGGAGTGATGTTTATGTCTATAAATCTGGATTTGATTATTTTGAAGTCTCTAAATTCGGGCTCGATAAAATGAACCGTATTTGGAATAGAGAAATAGAATTGCCCGGCAAAACTCCCGAGGCAGAAGAAGTTTTTGTAGTAGGCGACCAGATCCTTGTGTATTATACCTGCAAGCAGAGCGGTAAAACACTATTTTGTTCGGGGCTCTTCGATAAAGATTTTAATATTTTGCAAGAAGTGACCGTACTGGATGAATATGACCGCCGGTTTGGTGCTAAAGGATATGAATATAGGGTAAAAAGCAATGCCTCCAGAACTATATTTGTAATACTAAAACTACAAATAAAAAATGAAGATTTCAATTCTTTCTCTTGTTTTGCTCTAAATCGTGACCAGAAAAAAATAGCCGGCCCATTTGATGAAATGGATAACGGATGGTATTTTTATGATTTTGTGGTGAGCCAAGAAGGAAATGCCTATATAGTTTTAAAAGAGGAACCTTCTAATCTTTTTGATGATGCCGTAGGCACTCGGGCTTTAAAGGTATTTCATTTTAATCCGGTGACAGAAACCGATCATAGCCTTCTGGTAGATAATCTGCCTTATGAACTCAATAATTATAAAATAAAACAAGACGAAAACAACCAAAATCTTGTGATAGCCGGATTCTATGAAGCGTCCAAAAGCAAATCGGATCTGGGATATTTTATGCTCAAATTTAGTACTGACAGCCTGATAGAAACTGTACGTGTTTTTCAAAACCTTCGCCCCCTCATACCCGCCGGTAATTTTAGAGCATCGAGACTAATGGAAAACACGCACCTGAAATCGCTTACCGCTACTGGCCTTTATCTCAGACAGGATGGAGGTGCTTTAGTAGCAGGAGAATTATTTACGAAGGTGAGGAGAAATACGGCTACACCTAATTTGAGCGTAGGCTCCGCACAGTCTATGGCCGTGAATACAGTGAGTTATTATTATGAGGATATGGCGTTTCTCTCTTTAGATAATGAAGGCAAATTTCTATGGGCAGATGCCGTACCTAAGAGCCAGATAACAGATAATGATGATGGGTATTATTCATCCTACGGGACTTATAATAGCGGCAGACATCTCACTTTCTTTTTTAATGAAAAGGCCAATGTGCAAAGTCAGGTTTCTAAAGTGCGATTTGATCACACCGGCCATCTGGTGCTGGAGGGAATGCTCCATTCGGGCATATATAATTTAATCCTTGCCAATCGTTTTAGTACCCAGATAAGTAAGAAAGATGTTATCATCCCCGGTTTTGATCAGCGCAATAATTTTGTGCTTTTGCGTGCCCGATTTGAATAAGCATCCTATTTTTGTGTTTGCTATTTTTGCGAATCAATTTATTGATAAATTACCATTATGTTTGAAATATTCCTCTCCTTGCATAGCATACTTCGCTGGATAATGCTATTGCTCCTGCTCCTCACCCTCTTTCGCGCCTATAATGGATATGCTAAGAAGGGCGTATTTTCCTCCTCAGATCGCAAAGCGGCCCTATTTACAATGATCTCTTTTGATATTCAATTAGTGCTGGGTCTTTTTCTATATTTTATTTTTTCGCCTACTGTAAAATTGGCTTTCTCAGATTTTGGTTCGGCTATGCGGGAAACTAATTTGCGTTATTGGGCTGTAGAGCATTTGGCGATGATGCTGCTGGCTTGGGCTATGATTCATATAGGCTGGGTGATGATAAAAAAAGAAAAAACGGATAGTGCCAAACACAAGAAAATGCTTATTTTTTATCTCATCGCTTTTCTGCTATTGCTGGTGGCTATACCATGGCCTATAAGTAGCCATGCCCGCCCCTGGCTAAGACTGGCATTCTAAGGCTATCATCCCAGAATCAGCAAAAGAAATTTATGGCCAGAAAATGCTGCTTCCTATCTATTTCTGTACTCATTTTTCTGTCCTCAAGGTGGTTATTACTACGTATGCGGTAGAAAAATTTCGTGCCTCCTAGCTATGATGTATAATTTCCTTTCATTGTAAAATCTGACGCTGATACTGGGATAAAATAATAAAGGCAAGGATCATTCCTGCCTTTATTTATAGTTATTAGGAGATCCCATTAGCGCACAAACCGGTAACTCTTTCCCGGATAGAAGGCTTGGTCGCCCAGTTCTTCTTCGATACGCAGAAGCTGATTATATTTGGCTATGCGATCTGTGCGAGACAGGGAGCCGGTCTTTATTTGACCGGTATTTAGAGCTACTGCCAGATCGGCAATGAAAGTATCCTCGGTCTCTCCGCTGCGATGAGAGATAATGCTGTTATAGCTGGCGGCCTTGGCCATAGTCACTGCCTCTATGGTTTCGCTGAGGGTGCCTATTTGATTTACTTTTATCAATATTGAATTGGCTATTCCTTTCTCTATTCCATCTTTTAAGCGGGTTTTATTAGTAACAAAGAGATCGTCGCCTACAAGTTGGATTTTGGCACCCATTCGCTGGGTGAGGAGTTTCCATCCGTCCCAGTCGTCCTCAGACATCCCATCTTCTATAGAGATAATCGGATATTTCTTACAAATATCTTCGAAATAAGCGACCATTTCGGTAGAATCTTTTTTAGCTCTGTCAGATTTATGGAAGGTATAAATGCCGGTTTTAGGATCATAAAACTCGGTGGATGCGACATCTAAGGCTAGTGCTATTTCTTCACCGGGGGTATAGCCGGCTTTATCTATAGCCTGTAGGATAATCTCGAGGGCTTCTTCAGTGGACTTCACATTAGGGGCAAAACCGCCTTCATCCCCTACAGAGGTAGCGTATTTGCTTTTTTGGAGAATTTTTTTCAGGTGGTGAAAGGATTCGGCACCCATTTGTAGTGCTTCCTCAAAAGAATCAGCACCGATGGGTACGATCATCATTTCCTGAAAATCCAGGCTATTATCAGCGTGGGCACCGCCATTGATGATATTCATCAGCGGAATAGGAAGGGTATAGGCATTTACCCCCCCCAGATAGCGATACAGGGAGAGATTAGAAGTCATAGCTCCGGCACGAGCGCAGGCAAGGGATACCGCTAATATGGCATTGGCACCGAGATTAGATTTATTAGGCGTACCATCTAGCTGGAGAAGGGTATTATCTATCTCCCGCTGATCGGTAACAGAAAAACCAATGAGTTCTTTAAAAACGATAGATTCGATATTATCTAAGGCATTGGTGACGCTTTTTCCGAGATAATAATCCATATCTTCATCGCGAAGTTCTACAGCTTCGTGGGTACCGGTAGAAGCTCCTGAAGGCACGGAGGCACGGCCTATTATGCCATCTTCGGTGATTACATCTACTTCTACCGTAGGATTGCCCCTAGAATCCAAGATCTGGCGGGCTATTATGTCTAAAATATTCATTTTATGATAGAATGGTTGAGCAAATCATAGCAATAAACTGGTCGAAGAGATAGCGCGAGTCGTGCGGTCCCGGAGAAGATTCTGGATGATACTGCACGGAGAAGGCGGGCTTGTTTTTTAGTCTTATGCCTTCTACACTTTCATCATTGAGATTTATATGTGTAAGTTCTACTTCGCTGGACTTAAGTATGGCATTTTTATCCGCTTCGAATCCGTGGTTTTGGCTCGTAATTTCGGACTTGCCGGTGATCATGTTTCTTACCGGATGATTAAGCCCTCTATGGCCGTGATGCATTTTAGAGGTGGGAATACCGCAGGCCAAAGCCAATATCTGATGACCTAGACAGATACCAAAAAATGGCGCATTGTGATATAAAATAGCCTTGCAGGTATCTCTGGCATAGCCGATGGCTGCGGGGTCGCCCGGCCCGTTTGAGAGAGAATACCCCTGCGGATTCCAGTTTTTGATTTCGTCATAAGGAGTGCGTGCCGGAAATACTTTTATCCGGCATCCCCGTTCTACAAAACACTGAAGGATATTTTTTTTCACTCCCAGATCCAGCACGGCTATCTTAGGTCCGTGTTTTTGCATTCCCCATTCATAGCTTTCAGTCGTACTCACAGCAGAGGCTAATTCCAGCCCTCCCATCCTTCGAGTGTTTGATAAAATATTTTTCAGGTCTTCTGGATCTGTTTTTTCGCTGGAGATAAGGGCATTCATAGCTCCCTTGTGGCGGATATGTCTCAGGAGGGTCCTAGTATCTACACCCTGTATGGCTACGAGATTTTGTTGTACTAATAAGTCCTGCAGCGATTCTTCTGCCGTCGTTCTGAAGAAAGGTTCATTAAAATTACGGGTAACTAATCCGGCGATTTTAAGGGTGATGCTTTCAGATTCTTCTTTTTTTACGCCATAGTTACCGATATGGGCAGCGGTATTTACCATTATTTGCCCATGATAAGAGGGGTCAGTAAATATTTCTTGATAACCCGTCATACCTGTATTAAAGCAAATTTCGCCGGTAGTGATCCCTATTTTTCCGGCGGCATATCCGTGAAAAAGGGTGCCGTCTTCGAGTAATAAGCTAGCGGGTACCAAAATATTATTTTAGTGAAATAAAATGCTTAGGAAAGTCTCAGAGCTTGCCGCCATAGCTTTGAATAATCTCGGCGGTTTCTGTAAATCCTTTTTCGGTAGCGATGGTCATCGGTGTTTTTCCATCTTCGGTTTTTACATTTATATGTGCGCCGTATTCTATGAGTAGCTCTACGATATTATTGTTTCCTAGCATAGAGGCGAGATGAAGGGGCATACGACCGTGTTCCTGTCTCACATTTACTTTAGCTTTTTTATGGAGTAAAAAACTGGCTATCTGAAAATGATTTCCGGACACAGCACCATGCAGGGGCGTTACATAAGAGGTGTTTTTTGCCTGTAAATTTAGCTCCGCACCATTGGATACTAAATATTCTACTAATTTTAGGTGTCCAAAAAAAGAAGCGAAGATAAGGGGCGTAAATCCATCTCCGGAAAAGGAATTAATAGTTCCCGGATTAGCCATTGTAATGGCTTTTACTGCCTCGAAATTGCCCAGTATGCAATATTCAAAAAGATCCAACTGCGGGCGCTTAGCGGCTAAAAAGGAGACCAAGTCCGCTTGTCTAAAGTAGGCGGCATACATCAATAGGCTTATTCCAGATTCGCTATAGCTGTCATTTAGAGCAGGATGAGACTCTACCAGATTCCTTGCCTGCACTACCTCACCTTTCTTAATAGAATCCCTAGCCACTGTGAATAAATCACTTACTGCGGATTTTGATTTCTTTGTCATCTGCATATTAGGCGAAATTTATCTCCGGGAGAAAAATCATTAAATTGACTGCAAATTTACACCGCCCATTGCTTATAATCAACTATTTTGTGTTCGAAAGAATAAAGACTATGTTAATTATTTTAAAAAATGGGAAATTTTATATAATAATAAATTAAATATGTTTTTCTAAAACGAATAAATATTCTATGGTTTTATCAGCTATATGGTTTCTGGCCTCTCCTTTATCTGCCCTAAATCGGGAATGTGCCTTGTGTATGAGTTTACATTTACCATACCGGGATAGAAGGGCCCATATCTCCTCCGCACTGGCCAGCCCCTCATTATTATAGCTCAAAAAGATAAATTTAAACCGGGCATGGGCGATGAGTTCTTCCAGCCTTATGAGTATTAAACCTCGCTTGCAGTAGTCAGATTTGTAGTAATCCGGCAATCCGGTTATGCCTCTGGGGTGTAGTTCCTCATATTTGGCAATGGTATTGAGTAGGTGATAGTTTGCGCCATACTGTCTCGCATTATAAGGCGGATCTAGGTATAGTATATCACCGGAAATTATTTTTATGAGTTTATTGGCATCTTCGCAGCATACCAGGTTCTTGCATTTGCTTACCACATCGGGCAAGGGTCGCAGGATGAGCGGCTTAGCTGCACTGGGTTTAATTTTTTTTAGAAAAGCGCCATATACGGAAGCAGTATTAGCTACCCGGTCTGCTGCTTCTATGAGGGAGGCCAGTAAAAAATAATATTGATCTTCAGAAATATATTTTTCATAGCACCATTGATTTATTTTTTGTCTCATGGCATCTATTTTTTTTCCATTTTCATCGCTGAAATATAGGCGGCCATTTCCTCCACCTAGGCAGTAGTTTTGGAAGATATATCCTTCGGAGCCAGGAATTTCATTTAGCTGGTAAATGAGCGGAAGCCATTTTGTGGTATCTTCGTTTCCTATGCTGTTTCGCATTAAAACATAGGAATAGTATTCCATGTCATTAGCAATTATTTTTTTTACCTTTCCCTTCAAGGAAAGAGAAATAATGCCTGTGCCGCCAAATAGTTCGGCAAATACTAAATCATTAAGTGGTCCGGTAGTTTGTCGGATATGGTGCAGAATAAACTTAGCAAGGCGATATTTAGAACCTATATAATTCAAAGGCTAAAAAAGAAGATAGATAGCCGGAGCGGGGCCGGCTTATGGGAATATAAGATTAGATAGGTTCAAAGGATTTGCGGCGGAGTATAAAATTTTGGCCTAGATATACCCTGCGAACTCTTTCATCATCGGCCAGCTCCTGTGCGGTACCATCTTTAAAGAGTTTGCCATCTACCATAAGGTAGGCGCGGTCGCATATAGAGAGGGTTTCTTGTACATTATGATCAGTGATGAGGATGCCTATTTGCCTGAGTTTTAATGTGGCCACTATTTTTTGAATATCTTCTACTGCTATGGGATCTACGCCTGCAAAGGGCTCATCTAGGAGAATAAATTTTGGATCTACGGCTAGGGCACGGGCTATTTCGGTGCGTCGTCGTTCGCCTCCGCTGAGCACATTTCCCTTGCTTTTTCTCACGTAAAGCAGTCCAAATTCTTCGAGGAGGGTTTCCAGTTTGTCTTTCTGGGCAGCAGAGCTGAGGCGGGTCATTTCCAGTACAGCTTTTATATTGTTCTCCACGCTAAGTTGCCTAAATACCGACGCTTCTTGGGGCAGGTATCCTACGCCTTTTTGGGCCCGTCTATACATAGGCAGATCAGTAATATCTTCATTATCCAGATATACCGATCCTGCATCGGGTTTTATGAGTCCTACGATCATATAAAAGCTAGTGGTTTTGCCGGCACCATTTGGCCCCAGCAAACCCACGATCTCCCCCTGTGAAACAGATACGGAAATCTGATCTACTACTTTTCGCTGCCTATAGGCTTTTACTAATCTTTCTGATCTAAGTTCCACGGCTGTAATAAAAGGGTTCGTACATAAGTATGAAAACAATAAATAAGCACCTTTGCTATCAGGATTTTACATCTTTCACCTGCAATTGCAGTTTTCTATTGCCATTCCATTCATTTATATCGAGGGTATAGCATACATCAAAAAGACCGGTTTTTATGATGTCAAGTTTTTCTCCCTGATTAAAACCAATTCCCTCAAAAGAGGTTGAACCTTGTTGGCCCATCTGTATTTTCAGATGATTTTTGTCTGCTCCTACCAGCGCACTTTTTCCGGTATCTTTCAATCCTTTGGTAACAAAAACGGGGCGCAGATTTCCGGGTCCAAAGGGTGCAAACTGTTCTAGAATATTATAAAAACTATCGGTGAGTTCTTCTAGTTTTAATTCGGCATCTATTTCTATTTCTGGGATGAGCAATTCTTCGTGGATAGAAGCCTTCACTACATCTTCAAAACGTTCTTTAAAAGCCTCTATTTTATCTACTTTTATGGTGAGTCCTGCAGCATATTTATGGCCACCAAACTGCTCCAATAGATCAGAACATTCTAAAATAGCATTATATACATCAAAACCGGGTATAGATCGGGCACTGCCGGAGGCCATATCGCCATCGCCGGTGAGAATAATGGTGGGCCGGTAATAGGTTTCTATGAGACGTGCCGCCACGATGCCGATTACTCCTTTGTGCCAGTGTGGTTGAAAGAGCACCGTAGATTTTCTTTTCTTCAGTTCTTCACTAGACTCTATCATTTCTAAAGCTTCGCGGGTGATATCACCATCTATGAGGCGGCGGGCTATGTTTTTTTTTTCCAGAATATGCGCATTGAGGGGTGCGGTATCCTCTTTAGAGAGGAGGAGTCTCACGGCTTCTTTTCCGTGTTCTAGACGGCCAGCTGCATTTATTCTGGGACCTATTACAAATATGATGTCCTGTATAGTGAGTTCGCGATCCAGACCAGCAGTTTCTATAAGCGATTTTATGCCGGGTCTGGGATTCTCATTTATTCGTTTTAGACCATAGTAGGCCATCACGCGGTTTTCATTAGTAATGGGTACGATATCTGAGGCGATGCTTATACACACCAAATCCAAGCTATCAAAAAGATATTGCGGGGGTAGGTTGTTTGATTGGCAGAAACCCTGCAGCAGTTTAAAACCTATGCCACATCCGCTGAGCTCATCATAGGGATAGGTGCAGTCATCTCGCTTAGGATCCAGTATAGCATAAGCCGCCGGTAGCTCGTCGCCAGGCCGGTGATGATCGCAGATTATAAAATCTATGCCTTTTTCTTTTGCATAATCCACTTTATCATTGGCTTTGATTCCGCAATCCAAGGCGATGATGAGTTTTACCCCCTTAGAAGCTGCATGTTCTATCCCCTTATTAGAGATACCATAACCTTCATCATATCTGTCGGGGATATAATATTCTATGTTTTTATAGATCTGATTGATAAAGCCATATACCAAGGCTACCGCAGTGGTGCCATCTACATCATAATCTCCATAAATCATTATGCGCTCATCTGAAGCCATAGCCTGCTCCAGTCGGGCGATGGCCTTATCCATATCTTTGATAAGAAAAGGATCATGGAGATTTTCCAGCCTAGGCCGGAAAAATTCTTTGGCCTGTGTATAACTATGTATCCCTCGCTGTACCAGTAAACTGCAAAGAGTGGGATTGATTTTCAGCTCCTTATGAAGCTGTTCCACTACCTCCGCTGCTGCGCTTTTTATGACCCATCGTTTTTCCATTCCATTTGCAAAGGTAGTGAATTTAAACACGTAAGTTGATAGAATTAGGGCAAAATCTATATTTTTATTTTAGAATTTAAAATTTGTTGCATGCCCCTAATTTTTTTCTACAGCCATTTTGCCTACTTTTTTGGGGTATTTATCCCGGAATCAGCGTTTGATTTTGCCCTGAAAAGAAATTATACAAAGTAGCTATGAGGCAAGGAATTTTTCTCCCGCAGACGTAGTAAAAACTAACTTGAGGACAGAAAAGTGAGTACAGAAATAGATAGGAAGTAGCATTTTCTGGCCATAAATTTCTAATGCTGATTCTGGGGTTAAGCAGAAAAATCAGTGGGAAAGCATCATTAATCTTCCATGATAGAAGAATTACCCACTGCCAGCCTGGCCCATATTGCCTATACTCTAATTATTTAGACTGTGGCCATGATGGGCTATAAGAAAAGAATAGGTCAATAGCATTTCCACAGAAAGTAGGTGCGCTAGGCTCCATTCGGGATCTCCTAAATTATAGATTTTTTTTGAGACTTATTCTTCTGCCCCGTTTTCTATTTTGGTTCTTTTTAAAAGCCATTGCAGCTGCCTGGCTAAAACCGTTTTTATTAGATAAAACTCGAGCAATAAGTAAGCGATAAGTGCGACCAACGCCCCCAGTATTACATCTATCACATAATGGTGTTGCAGATATATAGCACTAAACCATATCCCTAAGGATAGGGTAAGGAAAACCAAGCCAGGCCATTTTTTTGGTACCTGAAGGGCATAGAGTAGTGAAATAAAAGGGTATGCAGAGTGGAGAGAGGGAATGGCCGCATATACATTCGCATTGCGCTCATACAGATTTTTAAAAAAATGAATATGAAAAAATTCATCAAAACTCAGTAATCCGGCGGCACTGCGCACAGGATTAGCTATAAATTGAAAACCATTTTTCTCTATATACCAGGGAGGTGCCGCCGGGAAAAAATAATAGAGACTAAAACCGATAAGATTAGTAAGCAAATAGGCATAGGAAAAACGGAAAAAAAGGTGTCTGTCCTTCCTCCAAAGATATGCCGCAAAAGCCATAGGAAGCGGTATCCAACCCAAATAGAACAAAGCTGTACTTATATCCAAAAAGGTATTCGTGTGGGTGGCAAAAAACTCATTTAGCGTGAGGCACCCGGCATCTGTATTAAGCCCAAAAAGTGATTTGTCTAGCAGGTAAAGTTCGGAAATATATACGCTATGCATGCTATGATTAGGCCATATCCGCATAGAATCATAAAGTATTCCTAGAAACATAAAGGGTGAAAATCCATAGAATAGTTGCTTGCTATTTTCGCTATAAGAAAAAAGTAAAAGGGCGGTAAAATACATTAGAAAATGATCCGGTCGTAAGCCCACCGCCAGCCCAAACCATAGATAATACAAAATGGTAGCCAAAATAAGCCAAAAGAAATGCTTTTGTTGCCAGATCATTTTTTATGGGTAAGGGCTTTTTTTGATTCCTGAAGACGTACCATCGCCGTCCAGTTAGCTAAAACAGCTAGTACAAAAACCGGCACCATAAAAATAATCAGTTCATCTGCTATGGCTAGTAGGCTCCGGCCTTCATAAAGTTGAAATGATCTAAAAAAAACGGAATAGGTACCACAAAGAATAGCCGCACCGGTTAGGAGAAGAATACGTTCAGGTCTTTGCATTAATCCTCCTTTACATTCTATACCCAGTCCCTCCGCGCGGGCCCGGACATAGGATACCATCACCGATCCTATCATCGCTAAAAAGGCAATGAGAGCACTTACCGGATAGTGATGGATGATAAGGTAGTAGCAAATGCCTAAAAACATTACCAGTTCGCTATAACGGTCTATTACAGAATCGAAAAGAGCGCCGAAAGCACTGGACTGGTTATAAACCCTGGCTAGCCGCCCATCTAGCATATCTAAAGAACCGGCTAGGAGGACTAATATGCCCCAGATGCCCAATGCGGTATGGCCGGTGGTAGCAGGGTTTTGAAAGATAAGATAGGCAGTGGCAACTACATTGAGCAGAAGCCCGGTTACCGTAACCATATTGGGCGTAATGCCTATGGAGGCCACCATATTTACAATGGGATCTAACAATTTATAGGCTAGCGACTGAGCCTTTTCCTTTAGAAAATTACTCATCTTAGGGATTTTTTTTAATGGCGAATAACTGATACTGCATACCGGGCAGTCTCTCCTTTATATATGACGTGAAGGCTATTAATTTATCTATCCGGCTTAAACAATTTTTGAAAATACATTTGCCATTATTGGTATTTCCCATACAGCGGACCACCCATCTGGAAGAAGGACGCGAGGTCAGAGGATTCAAAATAAAATAATGATGAAGCAGGACTACCATCCTTCCCTTTACCGTCATAATGATGGCTTTACCCCTATTCATATTACATATATAATAGCGCATCTTTGGAGGCTCTCTATGTCTACATACCCTAAAGGGTAAGATGTAGAAAGAGGCGAGGGTACCAGATAAATTTCCACTAAAGGAATTTAGCACTGGGTGGGTATCTACATTATAATAAAGGAGAACAAAAAAAAACACGAAAGCTGCGATGGTGGCAGGAAGAAAGCGCAAAATATAACGATATACCCTTATGGGGGTACTGGTTATAAAAAAGTAGTTTAAGCATCTGTCCGGATATATTCGTAGCATTACAATTAGGTAAAATGGGCGAGAAACAAAAACATTTGGATTACTACATTTGCATATACACCAGCCAGTATATCATCCAGCATGACGGCCCAGCCACCCCCTGTTTTTTCTAATCGTCTGATGCCGACCGGCTTGAGAATATCAAAAAAACGAAAGAGCAGGAAAGCGGCTACCCAGTATTTCAGCTCCCGCGGGATGCCCAGAAGGGCTATCCATATCCCTACCATCTCATCTATCACTGTCTGGCGCGGGTCTTTGCCCCAATCAGTAGCCAGCAGATCGGATCCCAATGCGCCTATCCAGCTAAAAATAAGGATAACAATAGATAAAATAAGGGTAAACTGATGAGGGAGAAAGACCAGAAACGGCCACATGAGCAGCAATGCTAAAATAGCTCCCCAGGTGCCCGGTGCCAGGGGCAAAAATCCCGTACCAAAACCGCTCAAAAAAATTTTCCAAAACTGGATTGGAATAGAATTTTTAATCATATCTGCGGATGAATATTCCTTCTCACACTTACACTGCATAAGTTTTGCTGATCTCTAATAGGGTAGATTCTAACAAGGTCAATTGCTTAAACAAATCGTGCTGAGGATGGGTACCGGCGATGGTCTGCGGGGCTTTATAATAAAATGAAAGCCATTCCTGAATTCCAGACATGTGGCAGCGCTGTGCCAGATCGGAAAAGAGAGCCAGATCCATTGCGATAGGTGCGGCCAGAATACTGTCTTTACATAGAAAATTTATCTTTATCTGCATAGGATAGCCCAGCCAACCAAAGATATCTATATTGTCCCAGCTCTCTTTATCATCGCCCCGCGGCGGATAATAATTTATACGTATCTTATGATAGAGATCTGAATATAGCTCCGGCTGCTGTTGCGCATTAAAGATGCCTTCCAGTACATTGCCTTTAGAGACTTCTTTAGACTTAAAATTTGCCGGATCGTCCAGTACCGCTCCATCGCGGTTTCCGAGGATATTTGTACTAAACCAGCCATTTACGCCCAGTGCCCGGGCTTTTAATCCCGGCGCAACGATGGTTTTCATGAGGGTTTGTCCGGTTTTAAAATCTTTCCCACTTATCGGTACACCCTTTTCATTGGCCAGTGCCAGGAGTGCCGGAATATCGCAGGTGAGATTAGGCGCACCATTTGCAAAAGCCACACCGCAGCGGATAGCTGCATAGGCATATATTTGAGAAGGAGCGATGGATGCATCATCCTCGCACAGCCCTTTTTCAAAGGCTTCTAGGCTTTTATGTACATCCGATGGCTCTAAATAGGCTTCAGTAGAGGCGCACCATATCATTACCAGCCGCTCGCACTGATGCTGGTGTTTAAACTGGTGAATGTCATCTATGAGCTGCTCAGCCAAATCCATCAGTGTGCTGCCCGTTTTTATGTTTGGCCCCGATATGTTGCGCACGTAACGGCTACTAAAAACTGCCGACATAGGCCTGATGGCCGAAAGCTCGTCTTTTAATTTATCTAACAGACGCTGATCTAGCACCTGGGCTCGGGAGGCTGCCTCATAGGCATTGTCCGAAAAAATATCCCAGCCGCCGAAAACGATGTCCTCTAATTTGGCTAATGGCACTAAGTCACTAATTTGCTTTTCTCCTTCTTCGGTTTTTATAGATCCCATCTGGGTGAGAGAACCGATGGGACGGCCCCATCCCGCCCTCGTGGCTAATACCCCGGCCATAAAGGTGGTAGATACGGCTCCCATACCCGGTGTGAGTATTCCCAGACGACCCCGGATCGGTACTTTTGTTTTTTGATTCATCATTATTTTAACTCTATAAATGCAACCCCATATTAAAGATGAATGGGTGTATCGTTGCGCAAAGGTCGTAAATTATTCATAGATCCCTAAAAATAAATTAATCCTAAAGATATTTTTGTCTATAATATATAGAATTCTGCAAATTGGAAAAATGAAATAAGCCGTAAATGACCCGGTGGAGTACCTGTAAATACAACTGCTTTCTCCAATAGCTAAATGACATAAATTGCTATCTTTATGCCCAAAAATCCTTTTATCTGTCGCCAGAATTACAAACTATCATATCTATACTGCCGGAGCTAAAAGCTTTTAAGGACAAGACCGTAGAGACATTGCTGCTGCATACCTCCCTAAAAAACCATCCCCACCGTCACATTATCGCTAACCAGCTCCAATGTCGCCGAAAAGCCAAAAATAAATTGCCCTCATGGTATGTAAATGATGAACTCATTTTTTCCCGCCCTCTTTCAGTGGAGCAAGCTTCATCCGAGGTAACCGCTGCCTATAAGGCGGGTATAATATGGGGCAGGGTACTAGACGGAAGCGGAGGAATGGGCGTAGATGCCCTGGCTATGGCAGCCGTGGCTACCGAACTTACTTATCTGGAAAGAGATGCCTTGCTGTCCGAAATATTTGCCTGGAATGTATCTGTCCTAACTAAAAATAATATAGAGATCCTCACCGGAGATACAGAATCATTCTTAAGAAATAGCAATAAAAAATACGATTGGATTTTTCTAGACCCCGCAAGAAGAAATATGGATAAAAAGAGGGTGGTAGATATGCAGGACGGCTCGCCGGATATTCTGGCACTCATGCCCTTACTCTTTAAGCATACCCACCATATCCTGCTGAAAGCAGCACCTATGCTAGACCTGCACCTGGCCATAAAACAACTTAGATATGTAAGGAAAATCTATATTATACAATGGAAACAAGAGGTGAGAGAATTGCTCTTTCATATACAGCCCGGTGAGGAAAAAACGCCCCTTACGATACACTGCGCCGAGGCCGGAGGCAAAGAAGTCCTATGGCCATATATGCAGGATTATGAAGGAGGCTATGGCCCCTTATCTGCTTATCTATACCTACCTGCACCGGCCTTATTAAAATCGGGAAATTTTAATGGTATAGCCCATCACTATGGACTGAAAAAGCTCGCTGCTATGACACATCTATACACGGCAGATTTCTATAACCAAAACTTCCTGGGCCACTGTGTGAAGATAACGGAGGCTGCTAATTTTAGAGAAGTAAAAAACCTCATAAAAAAACATCATATAAGCAAAGTTAATATTGTAATAAAAAACATCCCCATTACCAATGACCAAATAGTAAAGAAGTATAAAATAAGTGAAGGGGGTAAAGCATTTCTAATTATATATAAAGATAGGGAAGATAAAGCCAAGGTGGTCTATGGATTTCCTGCCGAATAGGGATGCCAAAAGTAAACTATGCCAAAAGTGGGTATGATCGCAAAGAATTAATAATGAATGGAGGAAGCCTGCAAAAATGAACTATATTTGTAGGATCTATGATCTGGATAAGATAACCGAATTTAGAGGCTCACCGGAACTGCGCCAAAAGCTAGTAGAGTATAGCCTAGCCAAAATCCTGAAAGAAGGCGAAGTAATCGTAAGTGATAATGCCTTTGTAACGGATATACCTATCGTGACCAAAGGCAGTTTGAAGGTGATGAGGAAGGAAGAAGACGGCCGTGAAATTCTATTATACTATGTAAAAGCCGGGGAGAGCTGTGTGATGTCTCTTCTATGGGGGTGGAATGATGAGAGGTGTCGCATAAGGGCCCTAGCCGAGCAGGACTCCGAGATATTATTTCTGCCGGTGAGTAAGGTAAATTTATTTATTAATGAACACCCCCAATGGCTCAATTATATCTTTAGACTCTATAATAAGCATTTCGAAGAATTGCTTAAAATTATAGATGAAGTAGCGTTTAGAAAAGTAGATGAGCGGCTGCTGAATCTGCTGAAAAAGAAAGGACAACTCACCGGATCTGCCCTGATAAATGTAACCCACGAGCAGCTGGCTAATGAGCTGGGTACTGCCCGGGTAGTGGTTTCCCGCCTTCTGAAACAGCTGGAAGAAGAGGGTAGAGTGGTACTGGGTAGAACTAAAATACAACTAATGTTACCAAAGTAGCGCAAAAGGTATAAAAATATTATCACCTTTGTGGCCTAATGACGATTATAGAAATAGCCGGGTATGTAGCCTCTCTGGCAATAGGGGTTTCTCTGGGATTAATAGGTGGATGGGGCAGCATACTCACGGTGCCGGTGCTGGTTTATCTTTTTGGGGTAGCGGGCGTGGAGGCCACAGCCTATTCGCTTTTTATAGTGGGCCTTACCAGTGCAGTGGGATCGTTATCCTATTTTCGGCAGGGGCTGGTAGATATGCACACGGCACTGGTTTTTGGTATCCCTTCTATAATCTCGGTTTTTATGACCAGGGCTTATATAGTACCGGCAATACCTACGGAGATAGGAAGAGTGGGAGAACTCCTCATTACCAAAGATGTGTTCCTTCTGCTGCTCTTTGCACTGCTTATGATAGCCGCCTCTTTTTCTATGATAAGATAGACAAACGGAAAAGAAACGGCAGCAGATGGCTCCCGAAAATATAATTATCCCCTTATCTTGCTGGAGGGTGGGGTAGTGGGCTTGCTCACCGGATTAGTGGGTGCGGGGGGTGGATTTCTCATTATACCCGCCTTGGTCTTGTTATCTAAATTGACTATGAAACAGGCGGTAGGCACCTCGCTGGTGATTATAACAGTAAAATCCCTCATTGGATTTCTCGGCGAAGGCAGCGAAACGGTGATAAACTGGTCACTAATAGTTATGATATCTTCCCTTTCTATAGTGGGTATTTTTATAGGATCCTATATGGCTAAAAAAATATCGGGTGAAAAGCTTAAATCGGCTTTTGGGTGGTTTGTATTTATACTGGGTATTTATATAATTGTGAAAGAAACTATTCTTTACTAGTATGGTTTATAATATAGCGTGTGCGTGGATAGGAAGGGTAGGCTGCGATGTTAGATATTGCGTGAGGGATGGGAGAGGTGCTGCGATAGCAGCAGCCCGCCACAGAGCAAGGCTGGCGGATGGCCGTGAAGGGCCTAGCCTCGTACAGCCCGACGGCTGCTGTAATGAAATGAAAGCAGACGGCACGCCCTAAAGAAAAAAAATGCGATGTGTAACCAAAGTGTCTGAAAGACCAAAAATAACAGCCTATACTTGCACCCATTATGTGAAATGATGAAGATATGAAAGTAGAACAAATATATACAGGATGTTTAGCCCAAGGTGCTTATTATATAACCTCGGGAAATGAAGCGGTGATTATAGATCCCCTTCGCGAAATAAAGCCCTATCTCCATAGATTAGAGCGAGATGGTGCAGTGCTGAAATACATTTTCGAAACGCATTTTCACGCTGATTTTGTTTCCGGCCACTTAGATCTGAGCAAAGCCACCGGTGCCTCTATCGTATATGGACCGCTGGCGGTATGCGAGTTTGATTGTATAAACGCTAAAGATGGAGAAATCTTTTATTTTGGAGAGGTGAGTATCAAAGTGCTGCATACCCCGGGCCATACAATGGAGAGCACGACTTACTTGCTTATGGATGAACAAGGAAGAGATTATGCTATTTTTTCTGGAGACACCCTATTCTTAGGAGATGTGGGGCGTCCGGATCTGGCCCAACAAGCCGATAATATGACGCAAGAGGACTTAGCCGCATTATTATATGATAGTCTTATGACTAAGATTATGCCATTAGCCGATGAGGTGATTGTGTATCCTGCTCACGGAGCGGGCAGTGCCTGCGGTAAAAATATGATGAAGGAAACGGTGGATACACTGGACAATCAGAAAAAAATAAATTATGCGCTCAATCAGCCAAATAAAGAAGCCTTTATCTCAGCTGTGACCGAGGGCCTCACTCATCCTCCTGGCTATTTCGGGATGAATGTAGCGATGAATAAGAAGGGTTATGAAAGTTTCGAGAGGGTGCTTACACAGGGCATGAATGCGGTGAATGCAACAACATTTGAAGCCATTGCAGATAGTAAGGGTGCACTGATAGTAGATACGCGTCCGGCAGCCGAATTTGCCCAAGGTTTTATACCTCAGTCTGTAAATATAGGATTAAGCGGAGATTTTGCCCCATGGGCTGGAGCACTCATAGTAAATGTAAATCAGCCTCTCTTATTAGTAACTGAAGAGGGAAAAGAAGAGGAAACAATAACCCGCCTAAGCCGGGTGGGGTTTGATTATATCATAGGGCATTTAGAAGGTGGTTTTAAAGCCTGGGAAAAAGCCGGTTATGAAATAGATAAAGTAAATCGAATAAGCGCGGAAGATTTTGCTAAAAAATGGTCTAAAAATTCTAAAGTGATAGATGTGCGAAAGGAATCTGAATATGCCGCAGAACACGTGGAAGATGCCTTTAGCAAACCCCTGGCTTATATCAATGACTGGATCTGCGATATACAACCTAATGAACATTTTTTTTTGCACTGCGCCGGCGGATACCGCAGTATGATGGCGGCCTCTATTCTGCTGGCCAGAGGATACAGAAATTTTAGTGAGATAGAGGGCGGTTTTAATGCTATCGCAAAAACAGCTGTACCTAAAACGAATTTTGTATGCCAGAGTAAGGTGTTCGCACATTAAAAAAATGGATCGGGAATAGACCACTTATGTAGGATATGACCAGTTTTTTTTAATCAAAAACAAATAACAAGAATGACCTTTGAAGAAATAGTAGGCAGTGAAAAACCAGTATTGATAGATTTTTTTGCCGAGTGGTGCGGACCTTGCAAGATGGTGGCTCCCGTGCTCCGTGAGGTAAAAAAAACAATAGGAGAAGAAGCACGCATCGTAAAAATAGATGTAGATAAAAATCCGCAGGTAGCCTCAGCTCATCAGATTAAAGGTGTGCCCACATTTATGTTATTTAAAAATGGCCAGATGCTGTGGCGACAAAGTGGGATGGTGTCCAAAGAAGAATTATTAAAAGTAATAGAAAAGTTTTCTTGATGGTGTATAATGATAAAATAAAAGATAAGTTTTTTATGGAGAGAGCTAGTTTTGTTAGTAAAACTATTTTTTTGTGGGGTGTGTGTGTGAGGGACATTCTGAAAAGGATTGCTCCCTTTTTATAATAACATATTCTCATGGTTTTATTACATTGCAGCGATGTTTTTAAGTAAGAATATTAGAATAAGAAACCGGATTTTCTGTGTGGGATGAATTACCCAATAATGATTATTTTTTTATAAAAAAAATTATATTATGTTAGAAATTATAAAGCAACCCTGGCCCTGATATGTGGCGGGCCCGCTCATAGGTCTTACAGTGCCTACACTGCTTATTATAGGGAATAAATCATTCGGTATAAGTTCTTCCCTTCGTCATATCTGTGCGATATGTATGCCTGCCAATATTCATTTTTTTAAGTACGACTGGAGAAAGGAAATATGGAATTTATTTTTTGTAGCCGGCATCTTTATAGGAGGGATGATAGCGGCATTTCTACTTACTAATCCTCTCCAAATAACTGTGCATCCTTCGCTGGTGCAGGTACTGAGCAACTATGGAATAGTGGACTATCATTATCTTATGCCCAAGGAGATTTTTAGCTGGGGGGAGCTCCTTACCCTCAGGGGATTTCTGATAATGGTAGTGGGCGGATTTATGATAGGGTTTGGTACACGCTATGCAGGTGGCTGTACGAGTGGTCACGCTATAATGGGACTCTCTACCCTGCAGTGGCCCTCACTGGTAGCCACCCTCTGTTTTATGGTAGGCGGATTTATCATGGCAAATGTTATTCTTCCTTTCATACTTTCTCTTTAATATAGATGATTATGAATAATATGGCCCAAAATACTGATTTCGAAGTCCGCTCTTTAGATGCGCTGTGTGTAAACGAAAGTGAGCTGGAGCACCGGTGGTATCACCAATTAAAATACCTGGTGGTGGGTATTCTTTTCGGCATCGTATTTGTAAAAACGGAGATCATAAGCTGGTTTAGAATACAAGAGATGTTTAGGTTACAGTCTTTTCATATGTATGGCGTGATAGGCAGTGCAGTAATAGTGGGAGCCTTATCTGTTTTTCTCATTAAGAGACTAAACATAAAGACCATCTATGGAGAGGCCATCACTTTTCATCCCAAAACATTTAATAAAGGCCTCATCTATGGTGGCTTGTTGTTTGGGCTGGGCTGGGCTGTCACGGGTGCCTGTCCGGGTCCATTGTTTGCACAGATAGGCAGTGGTTTTTCAGTGGTGCTCGTGACATTGCTCAGTGCTATAGCCGGCACCTGGGTGTATGGATATTTTAGAGAAAGATTACCACATTAGAACCACTCTTTCTCCGACAATGTACTTGCCTATCTCTACTGGCAAATGCGTAGAATTCATTTTTATAGATAGCAAAGATAGCACAGGGTGGGGGATAGCATCTATTAAGGTGTGATACGGATGGTATTCACTTCATTGATCACTTCAAAACGCCTCTTTTCCGGGTTATAATATTCAGATTCGTGGAAAGTGATTTCTACTTTTTTACCGATGAGGTCTTCGCCATTAGCGATGAGCTCTTGGCCGGTGAAATAATGTACAAAATGAAACCGTGTATCTCCAAAACTATCAGCTATCTCTACCTGTGCCAGTGGTAAGGGTATAAAATCTTTCACTATACCGGTAAAGGATTCGGCGCCCTCTAGTGGAGCGATGGGATGACCTGAGGTAAATGCAGGCTTTGTTTGTATAATATCTAAAAGCGGACTGTTTTCATCTTTCAAAAGCAGGGTCATAATTTCGAGAAATGTAGGGCATTTTATCATCAGGGATAGGCTTAGTTTTTGGCCCAGGGCCTCCATCCCCTTCTCATTATTGACATCTATGTTCCACGCTGTATTTATCTCCTGTTGGTGCTTTTGGCTAGATTCCAGCATACAGATTCCCATTGCCAATAGACCCTGCTGCGAATCGGTCTCTGTATAAGTGGATCCACTGAGGCAGGTGCAGACTTCATCGCTAAGGGTGTTTTCCAGATTTTGAGAAAAACCGCTGAGAATAGGTAGGAAAAGATAAAAAATCGCATGAGTAAAGCCCCATTTCATAAGCATTTTTAGCAACAAAACTAAGTTCTTTTTAGTAATCGGGTGTTTTTAAGTCTCACCGTAGTCTTATGATCATTACCTCAAAACGGGATCTTGTAGGGGCTGAGATGCCACAGGATAGGTATTAATATTTTTTTGCATTTAGACACTACCTTGTATATGGAAATTATTTTTAGTTTTGCGCTTTATTTTTTTAGTTCTAATATTTATTATGGATATAAGGGTCGAGAATTTATGTAAAAATTATGGGTTACAAAAGGCCGTGGACAATGTCTCTTTCTCTGTGAAAAACGGGGAGATACTCGGGTTTCTGGGGCCAAATGGGGCGGGTAAAACTACTACCATGAAAATTATTACCTGTTTTATGGCACCCAGCTCCGGCGAAGTGAGTATAGGAGATTATTCTATATACCGAAATCCTAAAGAAATAAAACGACACATAGGCTATCTGCCGGAGCATAATCCGCTGTATCACGAAATGCCGGTGATAGAATACCTCGGTTTTGCTGCGGCCCTCCAGGGGGTACCCCCCTCTAATATAGCTAGCCGGGTAAGAGAAATGGTACGCCTCACCGGATTAGATAAAGAAAAGCACAAAATAATAGGCGAATTATCTAAAGGCTATCGCCAGCGGGTGGGACTAGCCCAGGCACTCATACACGACCCCGAGATACTCATTCTGGACGAACCTACCACAGGACTGGATCCGAATCAAATTGTAGAAATACGTGAGCTCATCCGCCACATAGGAGCTCAGAAAACCGTATTGCTAAGTACGCATATTCTCCCGGAAGTAGAGCAAACCTGCGATCGTATTATTATTATCAACGATGGCCGCATAGTGGCCAATGGCAGTCCGGAAGAGCTGCGGAGACAGTCCAGCGGTAAAGAAGTGAGTCGGGTGACTATCGAAGATGCCTCACAGCAGGCTATTTTTGAAGCCCTGCAGGCGATACACAGCATCGGTCTCATAGAGCCTATACGCGACCAAAATAAATTTATCATAGAGAGTAAGCTAGGTGAGTCTTCACGCAGGGCCATTTTCGATATGTGCAAAAAAAATGATTGGGTACTCACTGAGATGAGTCCTATAGAAAAAGATTTGGAAGATGTATTCCGTAACGTAACTATACAATAAAAATGAAAAATATCTGGATACTGACTAAAAAAGAACTGACCACATTTTTCGATAGTTTTACCGCTTATATTTTAATGCTCATCTTCCTGGGCTTTAGCGGTTTTTTTACGTGGTTATATGGCAATGGTGATGTGTTTTTTACTAATCAGGCCAGCATAAGGCCCTTCTTTGGGATCTGCTATTGGACATTGTTTTTCTTTATTCCGGCGATTACAATGAGGATGTTTGCCGAAGAAAAAAAGACCGGCACGCTGGAGTTTTTATTATCTAAGCCTATTACGAATCGCGAGCTGGTACTAGGCAAGTTCTTAGCCTGCATTCTGCTGGTAGCCATTACCCTGCTCTTTAGTTTGCCCTATTATTTTGCCGTGTCCTGGCTGGGGCCGGTAGATCACGGATCGGTGATATGTGGTTACATAGGACTTATGTTGCTGGCCTCGGCCTATACGGGCATAGGACTATTTTGCAGCAGTGTAACTAATAATCAGATCGTAGCTTTTCTGCTGGCCTTAGTGATCGGTATTTTCTTCCACTTATTATTTGGTCTGCTGGCTAATTCAGTGAGTGGAATTATAGCACAACTATTTTATTCTTTAGATGTGTTTAGGCATTTTGATTCCGTATCACGTGGCGTATTAGATACCAAGGATATTATCTATTTTATAAGTGTAACCCTGCTGGGTTTATTTGGATGTGAATATATTTTGGCTAAAAGAAATGTAAACGATTAAAATACAAACAGCTATGCAACATACCATGACTAAATCCAAATTACTAACCCGATATTTCCTTATAGCCGGTATTATACTGCTAATAAATTTCTTAGCTTATCGCCTCTTCTTTCGCTTGGATTTTACCTCGGATAAAAAATATACGCTTAGCAAAGCTACAAAAGATATATTGGGTAGCTTAGAAGAGCCGCTTACCATCAAAGCCTATTTTTCTGAGGGCTTATCACCGGCTATAGATGAGGCCCGAAACCGATTTAAGGAAAGCCTCGTAGAGTATGCTAATCGCTCCGGTGGATTAGTGAAATATGAGCTCGTAAATCCAAATTCATCGCAAGATATGGAAAAACAAGCGATGGAATCGGGGGTAAGACCTAATCCTCAGCCCTTTCGCGAGGGGGACCGGATGGTTACAAAAAATGTGTATCTGGGCGCAGAAATGCTCTATAAGGACAAAAAAGAAGTCCTGCCACTCATACTGCCTGAAGCACCGGTAGAATACCTTCTCTCTTCCACCATAAAAAAAATAAGTGTTACGGATAAGCCCAAACTAGGATTAGTAAATGGCCACCAAGAAGCCTCTATCGCCGAGATGCCCCAGGTAGCTCAGCAGCTGAGTATTCTATATAATGTAATGCCTGCCCAGCTCAGTGATACAGCGCTGGTGAGCAAATATAAAACCCTTCTGATCGTGGCACCTAAGGACAGTTTCAGTGTAGCAGATTTGGCCGGCCTTACAGCTTTTGCTGCTGCCGGTAAAGGTGTCTATATGGCTATAAACCATGCCAATGCCGATCTTAGCAATGCCTCCGCTCAATCCCTAAATACTGGACTAGAGACCTGGCTGGCAGGCTATGGCATAGATTTTATTAATGGAATGGTGGCCGATGCCCGCTGTGGAAATGTAGCCGTACAGCAGCAAATGGGTTTTTTTATGACCACCCGGCAGCTGCCTATGCCTTATATACCTTTGATCCAAAAATTTGCCGATCATCCGGTGGTAAAAGGTATAGAATCGGTGACCCTGCCTTTTGCTAGCCCTATGGCTTTCAATACTCAAGCCGGAGGATCTAATATTTTTACTCCCCTTCTATTTAGCTCAGATAAATCCACCACATCTACTTTGCCTCTTATGATAGATATTCAGAAGCAATGGACTAATGAAGATTTTAATCAGAGCAATCTGGTGATGGGCGCAGCCCTAGAGGCTAAATCTGCTGCAGGTACGCCCTTTAGATTAGTCGTATATGGCGATGGTGATTTTGCGATTAATGGCAGTGGACAGCAGCAAATGAATCAGCCCGAAGACAATATAAACCTGATGATCAATGCAGTGGACTGGCTTAGCGACGATACCGGACTCAATGAGCTACGCACCAAAGGTGTGACCTCACGTCCTCTCACTAAAGAACTCAGCGACAGCAGTAAATCAGCCTTTAAATTTGGCATTTTTATATTGCCTATTTTCCTTGTACTCCTCTATGCCTTTATCCGTTATAATACCAGAAAATCTAAAAAGATGAGATGGATGCAGGAGAGATATACATAGCCCGTACAACTACCCTATTTTTTGTTCACATTAAAAATAAATTTTGAATGTCTAATAAAACGTTGATGTTAATATTCTCGGCACTCCTGCTGGCATTCGGAGCCTATAGATGGAAAGAAGCCCGTACAGGTGACCGCAGTTTTAAGAAATCGCTCGTGTCTTTTCAAAAGGATAAGGTGGACTATATGGAGGTATCCGATCCGCAGGGTGGCAATACTATATTTACTAAAGCTGCGGATGAGTGGAGAGTAAAACTGGCCGATGGCAGCGAACAAAAAGCCAATGCTGAGACCGTAAACCGGCTCCTTTCAGAACTAGAACAAATAAAACCGCAAAGGGTAGCTGCCACCAATGATCAGAAGTGGGAAGAGATGAAAGTAGCCGAAGGCAAAGGCATAAGGGTAATACTCAAAGAAAATGACAAACAAACCCTGGATATTTTTTTAGGAAAGTTTACGATGAGCGGACAGGGACAGGGACAGGGGCATCCCCAAATGCAGGGTATGCCCGGAGGACAGCAACCCCAGTTTAGTTCTTATGTGAGACTGCAGGGAGATACTGAAACCTATTCTACGGATGGGCTCCTGGAGTTTAGTTTTAAAATGGATCCAAAAACGATCGTAGACACTACCTTGCAGATAGGAGCCCCTATACCCACTGGAGCACCCGACGAAGCAGCCAAACCGGTTCATCCCTGATACATATATTCTGTGGTTTTTATTTACCTTTGAAGTTATTAATAGAAAAATGAAATTATTCTCCTGCTTCATTCTATTTTTATGCCTGGGTAAGATGGCTTTTTTATCTGGGCAGGATATTAAACCCGGTGCTATATATGAAGCACGCTACTGGCAGAATATGGCTAAGATGGGTGCTTCTAGTGTGTATGTAGATACGATGGTATATATAGGCGAGCGAGCCGGATTTTCTTATGCAAATGTGAATTGTATTTCCTTTAACTGTAAAGATGCCGATTCGCTTCTATATATCTTGCTCCCAAAATTTAGCGGGGAAATGGATGAATACATAATGGGGAAGCATATCATACGCAAGCTGGGACAGGTAGATATACCCTTCCGAAGTAAAAACAGGCGTATCTATAAAGTTTATACCACAGATCAGCTAAATAGAAATACCGGGATAGGGGAGTATTCGCTTATTTGCAAAGACTTCGGGGTTATATGCCGCTGGAATGCTGACCTGGAGTTTTATCAGATGATACGCATAGATGTGGCCAAGGATGAGAAAATCCTGGATGAGATAGATCTCTTACCGCTATTCGATAAAATCTATGGCTCGGATATAATGACTCAGTAAGGCTTAGGCCTGAAGCTGGCTACAAAAGCCTATAAAATCGCATTTATAGGGCTCGTAGCAATGGGTACCCATCACTATGTTCGGTATCTCTCCAGCATTTAAAACTTCGAGTGCGAGGGAGGAGGTAGCTTCTATAAAGGGCTGCAGACTAAGGACCTGTGGCAATATACTTTGTATAAAAAAAATATCTCTATATGATTTGCCGGCCAGCAGTGCCTCTTTATCGGTAGTGATAAGAGAGATATCGCTAAGGGTAATGCCGGATCTGGTGATGAGAAAATACTGATAGGCGGCATCCTGTATATGCACCTCTGCCATTGAGGGGCTGCTTTTTACTTCGTATGCCTGCCAGCCATCTTGCGATCTCACCATTATATCCATCGCACCTATAAAATGACCGTATTGAAAAGCGGGTTCATAGAGTATATGATCCCCTTCTGAAATGGCCTTTTGGGTAGCAGCGATGGCGGCTTTAAATTGAAAATGTGATGCTGGAGTAAGGTCATGTCCGCCGGGGAAAAGCATTTTGGCCATATCCCCTATCTGATGACCAAAATCAAATTTTATCTGGGTTTCTTCATCTAGGGGGTCGCGCTGCTGATAGTGATTTTTATAAAGATAAAGCGATTTAGGACATTGGATGCACTTTATAAATGCGGTTTTACTAATGGTTTTTTCTCGAGGCATAGAAGGATAATTATGCTGGAAAAAATTTCGGATTATTTTTGAATACTAGGTATAGAAAAAGAAAGAGAGTGCTTATTCAAATCTCAATGACTCTATGGGATCTACCCTAGCAGCTTTTAGTGCCGGATATATACCGGCTAATATACCCACAAATATGCAAAAAAAAATGCCCATAAAAATCCAAATCCAGGGAATTATGAATGGCCCCTTTAATGCCAGTGATACGGCATTGCCAGCCAGCATGCCCAGCAAGATTCCTGCCACGCCACCCATAAGACAGAGCAGGATGGCCTCGGTGAGAAATTGATAAATCACTATGCGGTTTGTAGCACCTACCGCTTTACAAATGCCTATTTCGCGGGTGCGCTCTGCCACCGATACCAGCATTATATTCATAAGGCCTATACCTGCACCTATGAGTGTGATGAGACCTATAAGGGTGGCAGCCACGGTTACATATTTCATCTGATCCAGCAAGAGGCTGCTGAGTTTATCGCTCTTAGAGATTTCAAAATTATCCGCCTCGCTAAAGCTAAGTCTGCGCACACTCCGCAGTATGCCTATGGCTTCGGATGTAGCTATGTCCAGCTGGGTGGGATCTTTTACTGCCACATTTAGTGCTAGGCTCATTTTAGGATTAGGAAATTGAAAACGGGCAGTGGCTATGGAAATAAAAGCATCATTATCCGAACTAAAAATGCTGCTGCTGCCTTTAGATGCCAATACGCCTATCACTTTATATCTCTTACCCCCCACCTCTATGATCTCGTCTATAGCACTGGCTTCATTATTAAATAGCTTCTCACAGATGGATTTGCCTATGACTACCCCATTGAAGATGTTTTCTGCTTCGCTTTCTGTAAAGAAGCGCCCGGTAGCTAGTTCCAGACCGGCTGTAGATAAATAATTCTCATCCACCCCCTGAAGAAAAAGATTTGGATTGGTTTTTTTCTGCGCATATTTAGCGGTAGCAAACATTTTGGCGGTAAAATTAAAAGATACGGTAGCAGGAAAAGCATACCGCTCTTTAAAGTCCTTGGCCTCTTCAAAAGTGATAGAGGGGGCTTCTTTTTCCTCTCGCCGCTGGGGCCCATCGTCGTGAAAACCAGCGCCGGATTTTTCGATGGTAAAACTGCTTGCCCCTAGCGATGCAAAATTAGAACTGATACTGGTCTTTATGCCCTCTATAGCGGTGAGAATGCCTATAAGTGCCATAATACCTATCGCAATGATAGAAAGAGTGAGCACCGAACGGAGGATATTAGTACCTAATGAACGCAAAGAAAGCTTTATGAGATCTAAGAGTCGCAAAAAGAGATTTTGGGTAAATATAGAACTTTTGATACAATAGGTGTACTGAATAATAAATTCAATCTCCTAAGAAGACATTCTTTAGAAGCGCCGATAAAAAAAAATTGGACGAGCGATAGAAGCGGAAAGCCCGGACCGCGAGCCTTTGCGAAGCGGGAGGACTTGCAGTGTATAGCGCGTACCTCCCCTGCCCATCTATGATGACTAATGGCACTATTCATTTTACGGGCAGGGGAGGGCGGCCCCCATAATAGGGCTGAGTGAAAGATAGTATTTCGCAGGTAGGTATCCTAAGTTTAATGACAAATAAAGTGCCATTACTCCCCTGAGAAGCGAGGTTTTTGATGTCAAAATAGCTTACCTTTGCCCCGCCTGAAAGGGTAAACCGATAACAAATTTTTATTTAAAAACAAAACAAAAAAACAAAACCATGGTATTCGATTTAGAAATGATTCAGGCACTTTATAGCAAGCTGCCTGAAAGGATAGCCGCCGCTAAAAAACGGATAGGCCGGCCCCTCACCCTGAGTGAAAAAATATTGTACAGCCATCTGGCCGAAGAGTTACCCAAAGTGGCGTATGTGCGCGGAGATTCTTATGTAAATTTTCATCCAGACAGAGTAGCGATGCAGGATGCTACTGCTCAAATGGCTCTATTGCAATTTATGCAAGCCGGCAGAGCTAAAGTAGCCGTACCTTCTACGGTACACTGCGACCATCTTATCACCGCAAAGATAGGTTCAGAAGCAGACTTAGAGTTTGCCAATAAGGAAAGCAAGGAAGTATTTGATTTTCTGGCATCAGTATCTAATAAATACGGTATCGGGTTTTGGAAGCCGGGGGCAGGTATTATACATCAAGTGGTATTAGAAAACTATGCCTTCCCGGGAGGGATGATGATAGGTACAGATTCTCATACCGTAAATGCCGGCGGACTGGGTATGGTAGCCATAGGAGTAGGCGGTGCCGATGCCTCTGATGTGATGGCCGGACTGCCTTGGGAACTTAAATTCCCTAAGCTGATAGGCGTGAAACTCACCGGAAAACTCAGCGGCTGGGCTTCTGCTAAAGATGTGATACTCAAAGTGGCCGGCATACTCACTGTGAAAGGGGGAACCGGCGCTATTATAGAATATTTTAGCGAAGGGGCAGATGCCATGAGTTGTACCGGCAAAGGTACCATCTGCAATATGGGTGCCGAGGTAGGAGCTACCACCTCCACCTTTGGCTATGATGACAGTATGGAGCGGTATCTGCGTGCTACCGGCAGGGCTTCCATAGCTGATGCCGCCAATAAAGTAAAAGAACATCTTACTGCTGATCCGGAAGTAATAGCCTCTCCCGAAAAGTATTTTGACCAGCTCATAGAGATCAATCTTACAGAACTAGAGCCACATATCAATGGCCCTTTTACTCCCGATCTAGCTACACCCATCTCTAAAATGAAAGAAGTAGCGGAGGCTAATGGATGGCCTACCAAAATAGAAGTGGGTCTCATAGGAAGCTGTACGAACTCATCTTATGAGGACATCAGCAGAGCCGCATCGCTGGCCGAACAAGTAGCTGCCAAAGGCCTGAAAACCAAATCTGAATATACCATTACCCCAGGCTCCGAGCAAGTGCGCTATACCATAGAAAGAGACGGACTCCTCAAAACCTTTGATAAGATAGGCGCGAAGGTATTTGCAAATGCCTGTGGCCCCTGCATAGGGATGTGGAGCCGTATGGGTGCCGATAAGAAAGAAAAAAACAGCATCATCCATTCCTTTAACCGAAATTTTGCCGCGCGTAATGATGGCAATCCAAACACTTATGCTTTTGTAGCCTCGCCGGAAATAGTGACTGCATTAGCCATAGCCGGTACACTCGATTTTAATCCCCTTACCGATACCCTTATCAATGAAAATGGAGAAAGTGTGAAATTAGATGTGCCGAAAGGATATGAACTGCCTCCGGCCGGTTTTGATGTGAAAGATGCCGGTTTTCAGGCCCCTGCTGCTGACGGTTCTATGGTGCAGATCATAGTAGATAATAAATCCGAGCGCTTACAGCTTCTCGCTCCCTTTGCACCCTGGGAAGGTACAGAATTAGCCGGATTAAAATTGCTTATTAAAGCAAAAGGTAAATGTACTACAGACCACATAAGTATGGCCGGACCCTGGCTCAAATTTAGAGGTCATCTGGATAATATCTCTAATAATATGCTCATAGGAGCCGTAAATATATTCAATGAAAAAACAAATTGTGTAAAAAATCAACTTACCGGAGAATATGGTCCTGTACCCGATACACAGCGTGCCTATAAAGCCAAAGGCTTTGGCTCCTTGGTGGTAGGTGATGAAAACTATGGTGAAGGCAGTAGCCGTGAACACGCTGCTATGGAACCCCGTTTTCTGGGGGTGAGAGTAGTGCTGGTAAAAAGCTTTGCACGCATACACGAGACCAATCTCAAAAAACAGGGTATGCTGGCTCTCACTTTTGCAGATACAGCCGACTATGATAAAATACAGGAAGACGATGTAATAGATATAATGGGACTCACGCATTTTGCGCCCGGTGTAGCTTTAAAAATCGTATTAAATCACAAAGATGGTAGCAGTGAATCTATTGCCGCTAATCATACCTATAATGAACAACAAATCGAGTGGTTTAAAGCTGGGGGCGCATTAAATATAATACGCACCAATGCCAAATCTTAGACATTTATGAATGGTGAAAAAATGTACTATGTAAGCAGTCTTTCCAAAGGGGAAGGGCTGCTTTTTTTAAATACAGGAAACCAGTTTTTAGTAAAATTGAATTTTAGGAATTTAGTGAGCACCACTATATAGGCCCCCAAAAATCCTTTTCGCGCAAGGCCTATAAACCGGTGAGGATCCAGATTACGGGATAAGGCAGAAACCATTATCTTTACCTTATGAATAATCTCATTCAAAAATATCCCATAGGACTTCAGTCCTTCAAAGCCATAAGAGAAGACCACTATATATATATAGATAAGACAGAAATTTTATATAAACTCATATCCGAGGGGAAATATTATTTTCTATCTCGCCCCAGGCGTTTTGGCAAGAGCTTAAACC
>Ga0209398_1000150_pt1 | contig 52289 bp, 37 predicted proteins | sample AshMeaBigSpring_FD_184125 | JGI IMG/M metagenome (GOLD analysis project Ga0209398, IMG submission 184125) | Groundwater microbial communities from Big Spring, Nevada to study Microbial Dark Matter (Phase II) - Ash Meadows Big Spring (SPAdes)... | ecosystem: Environmental > Aquatic > Deep...
CTCTTAGCAAATGAAGATTCGTGCCGCTAGGTAATAGCAGCCTATTTCCATTTGCATAAATAATAATAAATCCCTGCTCTTCGCCTATTTGGGTATCTGTAATTTCAGGATTGGAAAGTTGAATGAATGGCTGATAATGAGTAGCCGCTATGCCTGAACTCATCGGTAAAACAGCCTCTTCCCTGGTGCTAGGAATAGAACCTGAAGATTTAGAAAGTTTTGTTTTCCAATAGTGAGCAGTACTGGGAGAGGTGCCTAATTCCATAAAAAAAGAATGAAAGCTCTGTCCGCTATTTTTCCATCTTCGCAAAAGCCGAACCATTGTGGACTTATCCATAGAGAATAAATTTTGGGCAAATTTAGTGCCCTTTAAAGGACCCCGAAAGTATGTACTTAGTGGGACGGATACATTCCTTAAATAAAGAATGAAAGCGCTGCCAGCTCTTCTTCCATCTTTGCAAAGGCCGAACCATCGTGGTCTTATCCATAGAGAATAAATTTTGGGCAAATTTAGCGTCCTTTGAGGGACATTGAAAGTAAGTACATGGTGGAACGGATACGTTATAAGATTTACTCAAGGTTGATTAATTAATTTTGTTTAATTTTACCGCAAATTTCACGATTATGAATCAGGAGGTAGGAAATGTATCATTGAGTTTGGATTATTTTAAAAGTAAGGTGTCGGACAAGTCTCTTTCAATTTTGGATATTGGATGCAGCTATGGTACATTTATTAATAGTTTATATAGTAGTGGATTTCAGAATTGTTCAGGTTTAGATACTACTGATAAGTTTCTATCAGAGGGCAAGAATAGATATCCTCATATTGCTGAAAGAATTAATTGGTATGATGGTGATAGAATTTTGCATAATGGCAATAAGTATGATATTATAACCATGTTTGATGTGATAGAACATATCCCTCATATTGGTAGATTTTTAAGGGAGTCTGTTTACGATAATCTTAGACCAGGTGGTAAATTTATTTTCCAGACTCCAAATATTTATACAAATATTCCTTGGTGTATATATAAAGATAGATCATTTTCGAAATATAAAAAATACCATTGTTCCCTTCAGAGTTATTCTAGTCTAAAAAAATTACTCATAAATTCCGGATTTAAGGATATAAGAATCGAAAAATCTAATTTAATTAGTGACTATAATATGAGTAATTTAAATCGTTTTTTCCCTCCATGTGTTAGTATTACCATGTTAAAAGCACTATCGAAACTACCTACGAGAATTTGTACTAACTTTTGGGGCGTTGCCATCAAAGATTAATTGCCATGTTCAATCATTGAGAGCAACATTTACCTTTTTGGAGCAAATATACTTCATCTGGAGTTAAATAGGCAAGTTTTCTAACAAGACGGCTATTTATCATTTTTTCAACTCTTCTTATTTCTCGAGTATCTACCAAATTAAAGTCCGTTTTATTTGGAAAAAATTGTCTTATTAATCCATTTCTATTTTCTACGGTACTCTTATCCTGTGATGTATAAGGCCTCGTAAAATACGTTTTAATTCCTAGAGCTTTAGCGATTTTTTCGTGTTGGGAAAAAGCCAGGTCATTGTCAAATGTCATCGTTTTTATATCTGGTTCTTTCTTCATTCTTTGAATTATTTTCTTTGCGATAGCATCGTATCCGTACCACCCAGTACAGGGTGGCGGATTTGAGGATTTTTGATTAGGGAGATTTTTTCCAGTTTTGGGGTAGAAGGCTGGCTATATCGCTGACTACTCGTAAAGGGTATCATACACTGAAGCTTATACAGTCCTTTAGTAAATGAAGATTCACGCCGCTAGGTAATAGCAGCCTATTTCCATTCGTATAAATGATAATAATTCCTTGCTCATCGCCTATTTGGGTATCTGTAATTTCAGGATTGGAAAGCTGAATGAAGGGCTGATAATGAGTAGCCTCAATGCCTGAACTCATCGGTAAAACAGCCTCTTCCCCGGCACCACGAATAGGTTCTTGTGATGTAGAAAGCTTTTTTTTCCAATAATGAGCAGTACTGGGAGATATGCCTAATTCCTTAAAAAAAGAATGAAAGCACTGCCCGCTCTTCTTCCATCTTCGCAAAAGCCGAACCATCGTGGTCTTATCCATAGAGAATAAATTTTCGGCAAATTTAGTACCCTTTAATGGACCCCGAAACTATGTATTTAGTGGGACGGATACTTTATGACTTGAATCCGCCCAGCAATAAATATGGCAATTACTTATCACGTAAATTTATCTCTTAAATTCATTAATGGTCTTTCATAAAACTTGTATAGCAGACCAGCCAAAACTACTGTTGATAGAAATGCAAGTAAAAGGCTTAGAAAATAAATAAAGATTGATTCTGATTTAATTAATACTATTTTAAAGACAAAAGGATGTGCTAGATATATCGCATAAGTCCATTTACTTAAATTTGAAATAGCATCTTCAATATACAATCTTTTGATCAAGGGTGAATGGAAATTATAGATACATGGTATTAATATAGAAACACCGAAACAAAAAATTGTTTTAATGTAGGATGGAAAATAATCGATTTTGGGGTCGTCATTTTTAACCTTAACAATTAGAAAAATCGCTATTAAAATCAATATGAATCCAAAAAGATTAATCAAAATTGATTTTGACATTTTAGAAAATATATATTGGTACTTAACACTTAATAAGGCAATAATTACGCCATAAAAAATATACTGAAATTTCGAAATAACGGATATAAATTTTGAATAATTATTAAAGATTTGAAGAATCTCGCAGATAGTGGTGGTTACGAATACAAATACTAAGAATAAGAAATTTTTTGATTTAGAAAGGAATAGATAAATTGAAATCAATATTGGGGATAATAAATAAAACCATTCTTCTATTACCAATGAATATGTCAAATTATAATATTTTATATCTCTAGTAAATATTTGAATGAAGAGAAAAAAATTAATTATATTTATTCCTATTGATGGATCCGTTAAAAACTTTATGGTAAGAATTAAATAATAGAGGGGTACAATCCTAAACCATCTTCGTATAATAAATTTTTTTATTGATTTCAAGGAATTTTCCATGGATAATTCCTTAATTAAGATTTCCCCAATTAAATATCCGCTTAAGACAAAAAAAGTATGTACTCCAAAAGCCCCGATTTTTATTTTTTGTATGCTTATTGGCAAGATATTAGCGTGTTGTATTAATACTAATAATATTGAAACTACTCGTAAGACATCTAATCCAAAATTTCTGCTCAATTGTGATTTTAATTCAGTCATAATTTAAAGGGTTAACTAATTTAGTTTGGGATATTTACAAGTAATTTGTTTTGATACTCTAATGTGACTGAAGACCAATCATATTGCTTTCTAAAATTGTTGAGTTGAATTTCATTATTAATTTGATTGGTGCGTATCGAGTTATAATATTCCAAGATATTTGTAAAAGCGCCTAGTGCATCCTTAAAATTGAAAATATTCCCATTAGTACCGATATCAATTATCTCTCTATTCCCACTCACGGGAGTACTTATCAAAAAAACTCCGCTGCAAAGTGCCTCTAAAGCTGCTATAGACATAGCCTCAAAAATGCTGGAGATTACCTGTATATGTGCAGACTGATAGTGATTTTTCATTTCTTCTTTGGATACCCATCCGGTCGTAAAGATATAAGATTCTAAATTATTTTCTTTGATAAAATCTTTAATTTTTGGCAACAAGGGCCCATCGCCTATCACCCAGGCCTCAAAATCAGCACCGGAATCTCTTAATAATCGGATGGCTTTCACATAAGTCATCGGGTCTTTTTGATCTACTACTCTGCCTACCTGTATTATTTTGAGTTTACTTCCTCTTTTTGAATAGTCTGGATAGAAAAAATCCGTATTACAGCCATTGGGGATTTTATATAGTTTATTATTAAATTTCGAACCCATAAAATTAATTGTCGCTTTTTCCATTTCATTACTTTGAACAAACATACCCTTAGCGTTTTTCATTAGTGTTTTTATCCAAAAATAAGTAGCAAGATGAAAAAATAGCATCTGCTTAGGAAATACAAATGGGACATCATGCCCGTGAGATACGATATAGTATGGAATATTATAATGCTTAGAAATGTATCTCCCTACTATCCCTGATGGCAAGGTATAGTGACAGATAGTGAGGTCAAATTTCTTTTCTGCAAATTGAGAATTAAAATATAAAATCGCTTTTCTCGCATAGTCTAGCATCTCTATGGGATTTGATTGAAACTCCTTTTTTCTTCTTGATTTTACTCTTATTACTCTTATTTTATCTATTACTTCATCTTCGTTTTCTCCATCAAACCATGTACTTAATACGGTCACTTCATGTCCTAGCTTAGCTAATCCTATACTCGTATGTCTGCATATCACTCCTGCACCACCGCCCAGGGGAGGGTACTCATAACTAATCTGCAAAATTTTCATGAGCAATTGAGTTTTTCTTTTATGATATAAAGTGGCCTTTTGCGCACTTCATCATAGATGCGGCCTATGTATTCACCCATTAACCATAATAGAATAAAAAGGACACCATTCATCATTACGATAAAGATAACCACAAATTTCATAAACTCATATCGCGCACCTATAAATATTACTTCATAGAACATAAATGCGATGAGTCCAAGCCCGGTGATAATGCATAAGAAACCAAAAACCACCGCTATTTTCAGCGGGAGAAAAGAGAAATTGAGGATGCCGGATAGAGCTAATTGAAAAAGTTTTCTAAAAGTATAGCCCGATTCTCCTTCCAATCTATCCGGACGATGATAATCTATAAAATCATGTTGAAATCCGGTCCATGCTACCGTGCCTCTAAAATAAGGAGTCATGCCCTCGATTTCTTTTACAGCATCTAGTACATCCCTATTGATCAGTCTAAAATCTCCTACATTTCGAGGAATTTTAACATCTGAAAACTGCTCGAGAAGTGAATAATATATTTTTGAAAGCATGCTTTTGAATAAATTATCTTTTCTGAAATTGAGTCTTCTGGCATATACGATTTGATTCCCTTCTTCCCATTTTTTTAACATCTTGATGATGACTTCAGGAGGATCCTGAAGATCACAGTCTAGACTAATTATGGCCGCGCCCTTGGCTTCATATAGTCCTGCAGCTAAGGCTGCTTGGTGACCAAAATTTCTACTGAGGTTGATCACCTTGATTCGCTTATCTTTTTGGGCCATCTCCTTGAGCACAGAAATACTGTTATCTTTGCTCCCATCATTGATAAAAATAAGCTCCCAAGCGTAATTTATTTTAGGACTTATTTCTAGAATCCTTTCATACAATAATGGAATGTTTTTTTCTTCATTATAGGCCGGTACTACAAAGGATAATTTCCTTGGTCGTATTTCGTTCCGCTCAGTGGTTAATATTACATTCTCGTCTGTCATCTATAGGGAGGAACAAAAAGACTCTTTTTAAAAACAGGTGCAAAAATACAGTATTTTTACCGTAAAATTTAGATGTCTAATGAATTTTCTTCTACAATAAGGATTACATTATCTATATACGCCGGGACCATAATTGGTGCCATTACGGTCATCTTGCTTCCCTGGGCCCTGCAGACTGAGGAAAATGTGGGATTTTATAGATTTTTAAATTCTTCGGCCTACCTCATTAGCTATTTCTGTGGTCTGGGTATGTTTCAGACTATTCAAAAGTTTTTCCCACATTATGAAAACAAGGAATTAAGCCACTACGGTTTTTTTCGTTACACTTGGCTTGGGCCTTTAGTAGTATTTGGTGCTTTCATAATAATAATGGTCCTATCCCGTCACTTGGTTTTAAGCCTTTTTTTTAAGGGGACAGGCGAGATTATGATTCATAAACACTATCTGTTAATAGGGTTGCTGAGCGGTGTCTATTTGGTTTTTGGATTAGCTCAATCAGTCGCCCAAGCATTTGATCGCTTGGGTCACCTCATTTTTTGTCGAGAGGTTATTCTTCGTTTTGTGACCTTAATGCTGGCCCTATTTACCGGTTTTCTATTAGTCTCAACTTCGGCTTTTTATAATTATTATTTAGGAATAAATATTGTTATCTTGATTTGGGGTCTTCATTGGATGGTTATGCAGCCGAGCTGGTCTTTTGGCCCATATAATGGTCCACCCAAACTAGATCGTCCGAGCTTAAGGCAGTTTTCACTTTTCAGTTTTCTCAATCAGGCCAATACCTATCTGGTAGAGAATATAGATGCTTTTCTCATCACTTTTCTGGCTGTAAAAGGAATGGCCGATACCGGCGTTTTTTCAATTTTTTTATTTATGGGCCAGGTAATAGCCATTCCCCAAAGGGCGATGTATGCAACATTCGCACCTCGCATCGCCCGCGCTTTCCATCAGCAAAACTATGACCTCATCCATAATATTTATAAAAAATCTGCCTTAATGCAGTTAATCATATCGGGTTTGATGTATATGTTACTGGAGGTAAATATAAATTCCATTATCCAGTTTTTCTCAAAATTCGGAGACGGATATGCGGCCGGTGGTGCTGTGGCCATAATCATTGGATTTGGGAAATTAGTAGATAGTGCCACCGGCATTAATTCTGCTATACTTAATTTCTCCGCTTACTATCGCTGGAATTTTATAATAAATTTTATTTTGCTGCTTATCCTCATTATAGCAGACGTTTTATTAATTCCTTCTTATGGCTTGCAGGGTGCTGCAGTAGCTACAGCATTGGCATATATTGTTTATAATTTAATAAAGCTGGTGGTGATCTATAATTATTTGAAAGTGCAGCCTTTTGATAGCAATACTTTGAAAACGATTTTGATTATTATAGCCGGTATATTACTCTGTTCCATTATACCTAGAATGGGCAGCATCTATAGCGATATGATTTTTCGTACATTCATTGTTGGGGTTTATTACGGTTTATCGGTTTATTTCCTAAAACTGTCCGCGGATATTAATCGTTTTATTGATCAGACCTTAATAAAATTGCGATTAATGAGTTACAGATAAGGTGAGGTCATAGTTTAGAAGTGCTTGTGTAGGAAAGAAAAAAAATAAATTTTATTGTGTTTAAATCCTTTTTAAGGGTATGAGAGCGGTAGTTCTGCGCTCATTATCCATACCGGGTTTTTATCATTAAAATCACACGTGCAAGCGGCGATATAAAAGCTTAATACACTATGTCTAATCCTATTTTATGGGCATTCGTTCATCCATCCGGTACAGCTGGAAATCATTTTTTCGGTTGTTTTTTACCCACTTTCTTTAGTTTTTTAACAGAATGAATCGGACATGGATTAATATTAAATTTTATCTTTTTCCAGAAAAAAATCCTCTTCCTGAGTAGCAGGAATAATATTTAGAGATTTAGAAAATTTTGTTTATTAATAATGAGCAGTATTAGGAGATCTGACTTATTGCCTGAAAAAAGGAGGAGAGCTCTGCCCGCTCTTTTTCCATCTTCGTAAATGACGAACCATCGTGGTCTTATCCATAGAGAATAAATTTTCGGCAAATTTAGTGCCCTTTAAAGGACCCCGAAAGTATGTACTTAGTGGGACGGATACCTACAAAATAGTCAAAAAAAAGCCGGCTCATTTCTGAGCCGGCTTCGTAGATTAACAATTTCCAGAAAAGATATTACTGACGAGTAAATTTCTTGTTTACTACCTCAGCACCATTTTCTATTCTCAAGATATAAGTACCAGATGGAAGATTATGCATATCTACCGATACAGTATTGATACCTGCAGTAGCATTGGTATTATGGGTAGTGATGAGCTTACCACCTATATCGAAGATGCTGATATGTACTTCTTGATCTATTTCAGTAATGTAGTCTATATTCAATAGATCGGTTACCGGTACAGGATACAAATTGCTGATTTGGAAACCTGCAACCGCTTCGCGGCTGATGAGGATGATATCGGAAGCGATATGTACACCACCAGACAAATCAGTAAAAGAGAGCTGATAATATGCAGAACGACCCTGGAACGAAGAATCGAAATAATCGTAATTAGTTACCGTATTGCTATAGCCTTCGCTATTTATGGTAGCAATTACATCAAAATTTTCACCATCAAAAGAACGGTTCAGATTAAAATATTTTACATTTTCCTCCGTACCGGTGCTCCAGGTAAGATAGTTTTGAGATCCCGCATTTTCGCCTTTAAAAGAAATCAACTGGATAGGCGTAACCAAACATTCCACTTTGCTTTTGCTTATTGTTTTCACGCAAGATGGATCTACAATAGAAGTGAGGGTATAGCTATAACCAGTACCATTATCAAAAGGACCTAATACAAAAGAGGAATAATATACGCCTATGATATTTGCATTAGAACTCAGTGTATAACCCTGCGTGGCATATTGAGGAGGACCCTGAAGGGTGAAATTCAAATAATAAGCTTCGCCATCATCTGTGCAACTGGTATTTACAAAGAAAGCTACGAAATCACAATAATCGGTATTAGGAGCAGAAACTAATTCAATAGTGTAAGCGGGTGATGCATTGTTTTCATCGAGCGTGAAATTGATAGAATTGCCATCCAAACCAATACCACTACCCACAGCAGGGATGATATTAGATGGTAAATCTATATTGATATAATACATACCATAGGGTGTAGAAGGGAAGATGAAATTTCCATTCAAATCCGTATAAACCTGCGCAACTGGCTCATTTGTAATTGCATCATACAAGGTAACTAAAATACCGGCATAAAGTTGTTCTCCCGGGTCCTGAACACCATTGCCATTTACATCATTATAAAGCACACCGCTTATAGTGCCATACTGACCTACTATACAGTCATCTACGATCGTAACATTTCTGGTAACGGTAGTAATACAACCTGGGTTGGTGGTGTTCGTGGCATCAGTAGCATCAAAAGTTAAAACCACTGTATGTGTACCTACACCCAGTATGGCAGGATTTAGCGAAGTGGCAGCCATACCATCAATGGTAAATGTGGAAGTACCAGAAGTGCTGGCAGAAGAGGTGAGGACTGTAGGTGCATCGAGCGTACAATAGGTATCAGATAAACCGGTGATCGTAGCATCCGGATAGAAGCAAGTAGCAGACTGGAATAAAGTAAAGGTGCCATTGCTCACATTCATTGTATAGCCTATGGCATCCACGTGAAGAAAGTGTATCTGATAATGACCTGACCCGGCCGGATTCTCAGTTAATACAGAACCTAAAGCTAAAGCAGTAGGAGCAGCAGGGGGAGATGGGCTTGTAAGTGCATAGGCTCCGGTCTGGGCTACCACAGTCCAGGTCTCGCCCGGATTAGATGTAACTTCTACGACCTCAGAAAATTGTCCATTAGTAGAATTAGTAGCATTGTTTAAACAAGCGCAAGGAACAATGATATTCGCTTCTGGCGTTATCCCTGTAGAGCCACAATCACAAGAAGGGCCATTCACCGTAACCAACGGGGAGACTTCTAATACATAAGGAGGGTCATTAGAAATAAAAGTACCCGGTCCTACCGCAGTAGCACTGCCCAGAAGAATGAATATCGCATCTCCCACCTGTGCATCAGGAAGAATCTCTGAGGCATAGGCTGCATCATAGGTAAGGCTGTAATAAGCATAATCCCCTGTAGGGATGCCAACAAAAATACCACTGGACGAGACCTGAATAATCCTACTATTATCCAAATCACCATTCACCGTAGCATTGTTTTCATCCACTAATAGATACAGCTGTGCTTCGCCTGAGTTAAAAACACACGGTGATGAGTCAGCAATTAATGTTGCCACTCCACAGTCAGGTTCGCAAACGGTTAAATCCTGGAATCCACATGGGAAACCAGTCTGCCCAAAAACAACTCCGCCAAAAAGGATAGGAATCATTAAGGCTAAGAAAGTAAAAAGAATTCTCATAAAATAAATATAATTGATTTAATTAATTAATTTTGATAAATTGAGGCAAAGATAATATCTTTTATTATAATAATTTTAAAAAAAAAATCATAATTACCTGAATTCTTGAAAAAAAATGTCTTCACCAGACAATATTCATTCTAAACCGCTAACTCGACTAATAAATCATTCTTAAAGTCACCCCATATTCCGAAAAAAGTAAAAAAAAATGACAATATATAATATTTTCAGAGAAAAATAAATTTTCGACATTAAATGTTTAAATCATTCTATAAAAAGAAACTGGAGTAAATTTAAAGATTACGTGTAAAAAAACAAAATAGACCAATATTTGTACAAAATGGATTTGAAAAAAACCAAAAAAACAAAACTAATGGGGTATAAAACAAATTACTCAAAGATGCTGGAGGGCAATTTAACTTACAGCACCTCGAAAAACCTTCATTTTGCCCAAAAGCAATATGCAATCAGCTTTTATTAATTATAGGTATTATTTCCAGTAATCTAATCTCATCTAATAGATTTGTTTTCTGAGGGTTCCTAAAAAAAAATGTATATTATACCCAAAGAAAATGAGGCGTATAAAAAGAATTGCAAAATATAGTTAGGGTCAATTTGATCATAGATCTGGAAGAATTCAAGTCTATAGTATTATTATTTGTCTATTTTAGTTATCAAAATGGACGCAGCAGGGCAGACCTATGTAATCACCTCAAGGATTACAAAGGAATTATAATTACCGATGCCTATGAGGGCTATTCGCACCTAACCGATAATAATGATGCCGTACATCTGCTCTGCTGGGCCCATGCAAGACGTTATGTGGAAAAAGCCTATCAAAATGGCGAAAAAAGCCTGGCTAATATAATGAACCTAATCCAGGACCTTTATAGGATAGAAAGACAGGCTCGCCTACAAGCATTAAACCATGAACAAAGACGAATCCTTAGGCAGCAACAAAGCAAACCCATACTAGATAAGTTAAAAACACGATTAGATGCCACTCTAGATAACTACCTGCCACAAAGTGCTGCCGGCAAGGCTTATAAATATTGTCTTACCCACTGGGAACTATTAACTAAATACATAGAATATAGTGAAGCAGAAATAGACAATAATCTGGTAGAAAATCAGATCATAGCCATCGCCTTAGGCAGAAAAAACTTCCTCTTCGCTGGTAGTGTAAAAGCGGCCCGGGAGGCAGCTATGATGTACTCATTTTTGGGTACTTGTAAACTACTAGATATAAACCCCATAGAATGGTTAAGCGATGTGTTTAGTCGCATAAATGAAACCAAAACCAGCGATATAGCCAGCCTTCTACCCCAAAACCGGAAAAAATCTCCCTAATCAAAAATCCTCAAATCCGCCACCCTGTACTTACTGGAACGGATACCAATATCCCGAAAGCCTATTTTAGAAGAGTGGAGGGAGGCTAAGATATAAAACCTGTTTAAATTATTTTTTCAATTTCTTTTCGCCATAAAATTAATATCTATTTCCACTGCTTCGTGATCGGAAAGGTCGCAGTATTTATCGCACCAGGACTTTTTCAAATGGGCTATTTTGCGTTTGGGATTGGTGAGGGCTGCACCATTTTGACAGACTAAAATATAGTCGTAATAAGCCCGATTAAATGTACATAATTTATTCTTTGATGGATCGCAGGTATAGATCAATGCATCCTGCAAAGGGCCGTCTTCCGCATTAAGGAGAGCAAGCATAGTATTATATTCCTCTGGCAGGTGCTTATCTATATTAAAATCTCCGCAGATAAAAAGAGGCACCCCTTCTCTTTGGTAAGGCATTATTAATTTATCCTGTATTTGTTTTATCTGAGATAATCTCACTTCTGCCGGACCTTCACTATTGAGATGTGTACCTATCAATTGAAAAGGCTGGCCATCTTTTAGAAATTCTATCATCAGCGCACCCTTGCGGCTCATTCGGTTATCAAACCCCCATTTATTTGTAAACTTTATGTGATCTATATCTGTGACTGGGTATTTGGATAAAATCCAAACACCACTATTGGTTCTTAAGGATAAGGGCTTGATACCTTTGGGTCCCACCTCGTATGCAAAATTTTCTCGCAGCTTTTTTCGCAGTATCCTCCGACACTGGCGGTGAAAGGCTTCCTGAAATACGATCACATCATAATCGGAAGAGGCCAGGGTATCCGCGATGGCGTTTGCTCTTTTTTTTTTGCCCGTAAATGTAATCAAGGGCGGTAGCATATAAATGTTCCAGCTGAGTATCTTCAGGTGTCTGGTATCCCTTTCTCCATCGCCATCTCCATCGCCATCGCCAAGGGCGGCACGCAGGGGAGGATGCTGAATAAGTAGGCAAAAAATCAGAAAGGAAATAATAAATCGCATCTGCAAATATACTACATTCTCTTCCTGCGATCCTAGGTCTTATAAGTGATAAAAGGAGAATTCACTGATGGCATTTAGTAATATAGGCTTTAGCGTCTCAAAACTGCTGGCTACCATTTCTATATTAGTCGGGATGGGCTGTGGCCCATCGATTAGCAGCGCGCCCCTACGCGGTTCTAAGGCCTCTAAATTGCCATTGGCCGGGGCAAAACGGTGGTTGTATTTGCTCATGGCACTAAGTGGTAGCTCGGTCTCTATAATTCCATTCTGTAGATTTATAATCTTTAGCTTGCTGCTTAGTTCAGCTATCTTCTTTTACTCTACTTCTCTCACATCACAAAAAATAGTGGTAAATAGCTGGATTTTAATAGCTTATCCTGCACTGTCCACTTTTATATGGCCTTGCTTATCGTAAACATAATTCCAGCCATCAGCTATTTGTTTTTCCTGCCGATACTGCCGCTCATTTATCTGCTCGGGCGAGATATTTAATAGAAGGAGGTTTATTTCCACTTCGTAGTCATATTGTATGCCGGGTCTGCGATAGAGGTCAAAATTTGCCCACTGTTCGTTGAGGGCGGTAGTTTGCAAGCGAAACAATTCCTCTTCCATTCCATCCGGTAGGGGGTAAGGGATTTTGTTCTGTATATGTACAAAAATCTAGTTTTAGCCCTGCTTGCAGGTTCGGGTCAGTAATAGATCTGCATCCTTAAAACCGGGAAATATTTCGCTCAGCTATTCTAACTGATCAAAAGCTAGGCGGGCATAGGACCGGATTCCGGTATCCAGGAGTCGAAGGGCATCTGCGTAAAGAAATTCGGCGGTTTCCTTTTTGGCCTGTAACAAAGGGGAGCAATAATCCGAAAATTCGAACTGGGCCTGCCGTTTTTCTTTCTTTATATATAATATTAAGGTAAAGGCAGCAGCGGTTATATTTTTTCCTGCTGGGATTGTAAAAGGGTACAATTCTCAAAAATTGCGGGCTTATCAGCAGGATTTTCGCCTTTTTTTAATTGGGTTATAATCGCCTCCACTTTGGCCTTCACCTGAGTCCAGGCTTTATCTAAAGCGATGATGGCATCTTGATTTTTTGGCCGGAAGGTGAGGAGCCGGGTATTTTTTTCGATCACCTATTCATAATTGCCTCTGAGGAGGGCTATATTTCCTCTGTGACAGCTGCTAAAGGTAATAAAGAGAAAATGGGCATTAAGCACGGAAAATAAGGTTTTCATATCTCGTTATTTTTGGTTTGGATACCTAGAACTGCGGTACTTTTAAGGAAAATTTCGTTTAAGGATAAACACAAAAATCCTGGCCATCCATTAAACCAATTATTTTACAAACTTAGCCAATAGCAGAACCTGCGAGTGATACATATATTTTAGGAAAAGAAAATCGGACAAAAACGAAATAGTATCCGGCGAAAAAAGCGGGAAATTTTTTAAGAAAATGGAATGAATGGGAAATTAGGAGAGAAATAAAACAAATAAAACTTTAAAAAAATGTAGGTTTTTCAAACTTGGTGTCTTAATTTTGCGGAAATTTTCAGGTAGCCTGAATATTTAGACCAAAATTCTATGGGAGATAGTCATAATTACCGCGGGTTAGACCGATTTCGATCATCAATTGCTCTTTTATTATTCTTTTTTCTAGGACAAATAGCCCGGTCACAAAGCTTTGAAGAGATAAGCGCAAAGCCTGAGTATGCTTTAGGGAAGAGTACTTTTGAAGCAAATTGTCAGTCCTGCCATAAAATCCACGAGAAAATGACCGGACCAGCGCTAGCCGGCGTAGATGAGAAATATGATCGTGCCTGGCTTTATAAATGGATTCGCAATTCGCAAGCGCTAATAAAATCCGGAGATGCTGCCGCAGTAAAAATTGCTGCTGAATATAATAATTCAGTGATGACAGCTTTCCCCACCCTTAAAGATGCGGAAATAGACAATATTATGACTTTTATCCAGGCTCAAACTATGAAAGGCCCGGATAAGCCCAAAGAAGTACCAGGTACAGTGGGCGTAGCTGAAAAATCCAATAACTTGAATCTGTGGTTTCTATCCCTTATAGGGGCCATCCTTTTTATCATGGTATTAATAATGGGCCGCGTGATTCACGACCTGGATAATATGAACCGCGAAAAGGCCGGATTGCCCCTCAGGGAGACTACCACGCTTACAGGTATTCTCAATGCCAGATGGTTTAGAACCGTAGCCGGCATTTTTGCCTTCATTTTTTTGTGTTCTACCGTATTTAAATCGGCCTCCGGTATTGGCTATCAAAAAGACTATATGCCGGAGCAACCCATAAAATTTTCCCATAAGATACACGCCGGCCAGTTTGCCATAGATTGTCAATATTGCCACTTTGGTGCTTCTCAGGGCAAATCTGCCGTTATTCCCGGCCCTAGTCTATGTATGAACTGTCATAAGGGAATAGATAAAGGTACCCTTACGGGCACCACAGAGATTGGGAAAATTTATGCCTCTATCGGATGGGATCCGGTCAAGAAAGCCTACATAGAAGGTTATGAACAAAAACCATTAGAATGGGTACGCATCCATAATCTGCCGGATCACGTATATTTTAATCATTCCCAGCACGTAGTGGCCGGAAAAATTGAATGCCAGAAATGCCACGGCAAAATAGAAGAAATGGATGTGGTGAAACAGGAAAATACGCTCGGAATGGGATGGTGTATAGATTGCCATCGCACTACAACTGTGCAGTTTGAAAACAACCCTTACTATGATAACTATGAGAAATACCATCAGGAGCTGAAGAAGAAAAAACGCACCGGTGTCACGGTAGAGGATATAGGCGGCACTGAATGTCAAAAATGCCATTATTAATGATCGTCTCTACAGAATACTAAAGCGGATTTTTTAGATAATGGGATATAAGATTATTGGTATAAGAAGTAAAAAAAAGATTATGAGTCAATATAAGCAATGGAGAGGTTATGAAGAATTGCAAAATTCGCCTGAATATAAGGAAGCCAAGCACCAGGAATTTCCGGAAGAACTGCCCTTGGAAGATGAAATTCAAGAGGCTCTTACAGAGTTTACCCCGCGCAGAGATTTTCTCAAAATGCTGGGATATAGCCTCACCGCAGCCACCCTGGCAGCTAGCTGCGAAACCCCTATGCGCAAAGCCATACCCTATGTTATAAAGCCAGAAGAAATTATTCCCGGTATAGCTAATTATTATGCCTCTACCTTTGTAAATGGCAGTGATTTTCTTCCGGTATTAGTAAAAACGCGCGAAGGCCGACCCATAAAGATAGAAGGCAATAAAATGTGCCACCTCACTAATGGCGGTACCTCTGCTAAGGCACAAGCATCGGTAGTGAGCCTATACGACATGGCCCGTTTACGTGCCCCCAAGATAGGTGGTGAGTTTGCCGATTGGTCTAAAGTAGATGGAGCGGTAAAAATGGCTTTGGCTACCGGCAATACCGTGATTTTAAGCAGCGCTCTTTACAGCCCTTCCACTAGGCGTCTTTTAAATGCCTTTCAGTCAAAATTTACAGGATCAAAAGTAATTTATTACGAACCTATTTCGCACTCAGGAATGCTCTATGCAAATGAGCGATCCTTTGGACAAAAAGCCATACCGGGTTATCAATTCGAAAAAGCGGATGTAATAGTAGGTATCGGATGCGATTTTCTGGGATCCTGGGTTTCGCCTACCGAATTTGCCACCCAATATTCTCAAAACCGCAGAATAGATGCCGCACAGCCCAAAATGTCCCGCCACTATCAATTCGAATCCCGTCTTTCGCTCACCGGATGTAATGCAGATTATCGCTTTACTGTAAAGCCTTCACAAGAAGGATTAGTAGCTATCGCCTTATACAATGAGATATCGGGCAGCGGATCAGCTGTATCTCTGCCGGAAGCCGCTGCTGCAGGAATAAAAAAATGTGCCGCAGAACTCAAGTCCGCTGCCGGACGCTCCTTAGTAGTGAGCGGAAGCAATGATGCCAATGTGCAGGTGATAATAAACGCTATCAATGCCACCTTGGGCAACTACGGAACTACCCTAGACTGGGCTTCTCCCTATAAGAACTGCGCCGGTGATGATAAGGCAGTAAAAGATTTACTCATAGCTATGAATAATGGCCAAGTAAATACCCTTATTATTCATAATTGCAATCCTGCCTACGACTACCCGGATGCCTCCGGTTTTGCAGCAGCCATAAAGAAAGTGCCCCATTCCATATCACTGAATGATCGCGAAGACGAAACTTCCGAATATGTAAAAATATTAGCTCCGGCTAATCATTATCTGGAGTCTTGGAATGATGCTGAGCCGCGGGCCGGGCATTATTTATTAGCACAGCCGGCCATCGCTCCACTTTTTAATACCCGTTCTTTTCAGGACTCACTAATGAAGTGGATGGACCTGCCCGGCGACTTTTATAACTATATGCGCGAAACCTGGGCTGCCACCTTCGGGGGCGGTGATGGATTTTGGAATACCAGCCTTCAAAATGGCGTATATCATCGGCCAGCTGTAGCTACCGCAGGATCGTTTAGTGGCGATATCGGGTCTGCCATTAGCGCAGTTACCACTAAAGCCGCTGCTGCCAGTGGGGTGGAGGTAATTCTATATGAAGGATCTACAATGGGCAATGGTAAATATGCTAATAACCCCTTTCTGCAAGAAACGCCAGATCCAGTGACGAAGGTTTGCTGGGGAAATAATGCTATAATCTCCAAAAAAACAGCAGATAAGCTCGGACTCACCGAATCAATTTCAAAAAACGGAAATAGCCACGTGAAAGTTTCCGCTAATGGGCATAGCATAGAACTCCCCATCCTTATTATGCCCGGAATGGCAGAAGATGTGGTAGCTATACCACTGGGATATGGCCGCTCTAAGCCCGGCAATAATAATTGTGCTGTAGGCCAAAATGCCTATCCGATGATAAACATCAATGGTGATAGCTTCGAATATTCTCTCTCTGGAGCTAGATTAGAAGCCGCAGCGGGACGTACCCTTATCGCCCAAACCCAGACTCATCATACCATTGACGACCGTCGCCGTATTATTAATGACACCTCTCTTGCAGAGTATAAAGAGGATAAATTTAGTGGTAATGTGATGGGTCGCAAGATGCAGGATGAAGGTTGGAAAGATCATTATTTTACTACCTTATACCCCAGTCGCCAAGAAGAATATACCCGCGGACATCACTGGGGATTAGTGGTGGATATGAATACCTGTATAGGATGCGGTGCTTGTGTGAGCGCCTGTCATATAGAAAACAATGTGCCCATAGTAGGAAAAAAATATACAGCAGATGCAAAAGAAATGCACTGGATGCGTATAGATCGTTACTTTGCCCACGATCTGGCTAATGATCCCGAAGCATTGAATCTGAAAGTGGCTTTCCAGCCTATGATGTGCCAGCACTGCGATAATGCACCCTGTGAAAATGTGTGTCCGGTAAATGCCACTAACCACAGCTCGGAAGGGATAAACCAAATGGCATATAACCGCTGTATAGGTACCCGCTACTGTGCTAATAACTGTCCCTATAAAGTGCGTCGTTTTAACTGGTTTGATTTTCAGGGAGCGGATAGTTTTTATAAAAATTCTATCTTTAATAATGATGAATATGTCTATACAGATGATTTGATGCGTATGGTATTAAATCCGGATGTTACAGTACGATCACGGGGCGTAATGGAAAAATGTACGTTTTGTGTACAACGCATACAGGAGGGTAAGCTCACCGCTAAAAAGGAAAGCCGTCAGCTTAAAGATGGTGAAATTATCACCGCCTGTGCATCTGCTTGTCCTACGAATGCCATTACCTTCGGAGATCAAAATGATCCTGCTTCTACTATAGCCAAGCTGAAGAAAAATGAACGCAATTATGGTGTATTAGAAGAGATACACGTACTTCCAAACGTGACTTATCTCACTAAGGTGCGCAATATAGATGAAGTGATCAATGAGAAATATGTACACGTGGAAATGAGTCATGGACAAGGTCACGAGGTGAGCGATACTAATGGCCACGATGCCCACGGCGGGGCTCACGATGGAGCAAAAGAATCCAAACACGGTGTAGAACAAGGCCACGGTGGTAGTGAACACATAGATACCACCCATCAAGGGCATTGATACACCTAAAACAAAAAAATCGGGTTTTGTTAGTAATGACTAACCAATTGTAAATAATAGGCGCAATCTTTTATAAAATCCGAACTGCGGTATTGAAAGCTAATGCGCATCATTTTTTTTTAATAGTAGATTTATAAGATATGGCTCAATATACATCACCCTTCAGGGATCCGCTCATTCTGGGTAGCAAAAGCTACACAGATATGACTAATGATATCATAGGACCTGTAGAAGCAAGAGGTGGATTAAAGTTTTGGATATTGTTTTTGATTGTGGCTAGCCTAGCCACAATGGGTATAACACTCATCGCCTATACGATCTGGAAAGGGATCGGCGTGTGGGGATTAAACCGAACCGTAGGCTGGGCTTGGGATATTACAAACTTCGTGTGGTGGGTGGGTATAGGTCACGCAGGAACCCTTATTTCGGCTATCCTCTTGCTCTTTCGCCAAAAATGGAGGACGGGAGTAAATCGCTCGGCGGAGGCCATGACCATTTTTGCCGTTATCTGTGCCGGTATTTTCCCGGTTATTCACATGGGTAGGGTGTGGAATGCATTCTTTATCTTCCCCTATCCTAACACCCGTGCAGGAGACAGTATGGTTTCTCTGTGGCCTAATTTTAACTCTCCACTACTTTGGGACGTATTTGCCATCAGTACCTATTTTACAGTGTCCTTATTGTTTTGGTACACAGGACTTCTGCCAGATTTAGCTACGGTGAGAGATCGCGCTAAAGGTCTGCGGCGGAGAATCTATGCTGCAATGAGTTTTGGATGGCAGGGTACAGCTAAGCAATGGCAGCGATTCGAATCTCTCTCCCTAGTCTTAGCCGGACTATCTACGCCACTTGTTCTTTCTGTACACTCTATCGTATCCTTTGACTTTGCTACCTCTGTTATACCGGGCTGGCATACCACTATTTTCCCTCCCTATTTCGTAGCAGGTGCTATCTTCTCCGGATTTGCCATGGTGCTTACGCTTATGCTTATAGCCCGTGAGATTATGAATTTAAAACAATATATTACTCTTAATCACATAGAATCTATGAATAAGGTAATCATTCTCACCGGCTCTATCGTGGGTATCGCTTATATCACCGAATTGTTTATGGCTTGGTATTCCGGTTCCGTATATGAGCAATGGTGTTTTAATCGAAATCGTTTAGCAGATCCTTATATTTTTGGTCCGGCAATGGGTGTAGAGCCGGCTCCTTACTGGTGGGCATACTGGTCTATGATGACCTGCAATGTGATAAGCCCTCAATTATTTTGGTTTCGCAAACTTCGGCGCAGTGTAGTTTTTACTTTTATTATGTCTATCGTAATAAATATAGGTATGTGGTTTGAGCGGTTTGTAATCATTGTTACCTCTTTGCATCGCGATTTCCTTCCATCTGCTTGGACTTATTTCTCTCCTACCTGGGTAGATATAGGCATATTTGTAGGCACCTTAGGTATTTTTATGACCTGCTTTGTATTGTTTTGTAAATTTATGCCGGTAGTGGCATTAGCTGAAGTAAAAATGATATTAAAAGCTATGGGAGATCAATATCTGGCAAAAACTGCCAAAGAAGAAGGGCTGGATTTTAATAAATATAAAGATGTCCCCATAGGGGGTGGCGCGCTGAGTGTCTCTATGAGCTATAAGCGGGATAAAGAATCCTAAGAAAGGCATCATAGCGATTCATTAAAAGGTGGCTAAGGCAGTATCAATTATATAATTAAAAGTCAATAAATCAGGTCTCTTTTGTAAAAATAAAAGAGCCACATTTAAAATAAAGTATGAGTCATAAATATCTCTTAGGTCTTTACGATGATGAAGTGCCATTATTAAACGCGGTAAAAAAAATTCGCGAGGCGGGTTATGTAATCCACGATGTACTTACGCCATTTCCAGTACACGGATTAGATGATGCTATGGGTATAAAAGAAACCCGTCTTCATACCGCGGGTTTTATCTATGGAGCTATAGGGACGAGTATCGCCTTGTTCGGTATGTCGTGGGTTACCAATATAGCGTGGCCGGTAAATATAGGAGGAAAGCCTAACTGGCCTATTCCAGCCTTTGTGCCTATTTTATTTGAGCTTACTGTGTTATGTGCGGCAGTAGGTATGACGGTTACTTTTTATCTTAGAAACCGGTTTTCTATATTTAAGGATCCGGAGATTATCCATCCCCGTATTACCGACGATAGATTTGCAGTTGTATTTGATATGGACAAACTAAAAGGAGGAGATCAAAATCATTTGATAAATATCCTGCGGGCTAGTGGAACAGTAGAAATAATAGATCGGGAGATGAAAGAAAAAGTTTTGAGTGCCGATGAGCAGGCAGCCTAAATTTAAGTGTAAAATAAAGATATGTCATATATAAAAAAATATAGGTTCGTATTAATATGTCTGGGATTAGTTTTATTAATGCGTAGCTGTGGTCCTAAAGCCAGAGGCAACTGGCCGGGAAGAGAGTATATGCCGGATATGGCTCATTCTCAGGCTTATGAATATTATTCGCCAGGACCGGGACACCGAAACGTATTAGCGATGTCTGATAATCCGGGCGGAGAAAAGGAAAATTGGCTATTTGCCGATGGCTTGTCTGCACGCCTACCGGTAAAAGGAACGATCCCTCGTGGTTATATGCCATATACCTATTCAAATGATTCGATGGGATATGAGCGGGCGGGTAGAGAATTAGTAAATCCTTTTGGAAGGGGCGATGAAAAAATTCTGGCCGAAGGCAAAGAAATATATCTAATCTCCTGTGCTCCATGCCATGGTGAAAAAGGGATGGGAAATGGTAAAATATCTGCCTCTAATGACGGACCACTGGGAAGTATCCCCAATTATTTTAACGACACCTATTATTTAATGAGTGAGGGCAAGATGTTTCATTCTGTGCATCACGGAAAAAATTTAATGGGTTCTTATGCCCAGCAGCTCACTGCAGAGCAAAGGTGGAAAACCATCGCTTATGTAAAGAAAATGCAAGCCGATAAAATAGCCGCAGATAAGAAGATAGATAGTAATGCCGCTTACGCCTATGTACGTGGCAGTGCCGATAGACGAGTGGCCGGTAGTTCTGGGTTATCTACGCATATAGCCACTTCATCAGAAGCAGTGCAAAGCGGTACCACTAGGATTTCGGGTGGTGATAGGTCTATAATGATGGGGCATACTACTACCACGGTTTCCGGTACCACGCCTAGTGGGGTAAAAATAAAGGAGGGTAATTTCTTAGAGGATACGAGCCTAGATGGCAAGAAGAAAAAGCCTAATCTCATTCAAAAAGTGGTAAAAACAGTAAAGGACCACCGTGAAGAGAAAAAAGCAGAAAAGGGAAAAAAATAAATTATTAAAGCAAAATATCAATAGATATAATGGGTCATTTTGAAGTTAGTTCAGAGCAATACTCACCTAATGCGGGAATAGGAAAATTAGGTCTTATTCTGCTGGTGGTAGGTGTCCTCATCTTTGGGGCGGGTGTGGCATTAAATATGGATTATCCGGCGCGTATTTGGGGAGCCTTGTTATACAATACTTATTTCTTTTTAGGAATCGGATTAGCTGCTACATTTTTTGTTGCATCGCAGACGGTGGGATACAATGGATGGTTTATACTTATAAAAAGGGTGTCCGAGTCGATGGGATCTATTATTCCTATAGGTGCCATATTATTAACTATCGTATTGTTTTTTGGCTTTCATTCGCTATACCATTGGTCTCACGAAGGATTAAATGATGAACTCATAGACGGGAAACGCCCTTTTTTAAACAGCGGATTGTTTTGGACCCTTACTGCGATTTATTTAATAGGGTATAGTCTCTTTTGGTTTCTTATCAGAAGAAATTCTATTCAGCAAGACAAAACACCCAGCCCCGCTCTATATGAGAGAAGTAAACCATTGAGCATATTCTATTTAGTGCTTTTCGCTGTGGCTTCTTCTACCGCTGTCTGGCACTGGATTATGTCTATAGACCCGCATTGGTATAGTACCCTTTTTGGATGGTATTGTTTTATCTCTATATTTGTAACCTGCCAGGCTGTAACGGCATTGGTGGCCTGGTATCTCAAAACTAAGGGTTATCTCAAATATGTGACACAAGAACATTTTCACGATCTCGGAAAATACATGTTTGCTTTTTCTGTAGCCTGGACCTATCTCTGGATAAGCCAGTTTATGCTTATCTGGTATGCCAATATTCCGGAAGAAACCAAGTATTTTGCCGATAGGTGGGATCATTATAAACCCTTTTTCTATCTAAACTGGATCATTAATTTTATCTGTCCTTTCTTTTTCTTGATGATGGCCAGAGGCAAGCGAAATATGAACTTTTTAGCTTTTGCAGCGTTATTTATTATTATAGGCCACTGGATAGATTTTTTTCTAATGGTAATGCCTGGCGTAATATTAAATAATCATTATACCGATAGTCATGGACATCTTATCGGAAGTTTTGGAATAGGATTGCCGGAGATAGGTTTGTTTATAACCTTTTCAGGATTATTTATAACCATTGTATTCAGATCCCTGAGCAAGGCGTCATTAGTACCTACGGGTCATCCATTTATTAAGGAATCCCTTACTCACCACACCTAAAAATAACGATATGGTAACAATAATAGGATTATTTGCGGCATTTTTGCTCATCATATTGCTCTATCAGGTATCAAAGTCTAATGAACTTTTAGCCTTATTAAAGGGCAAAGATGAAACAGAAAGTGCCCAGGATTTTAATGCAGTCATGCTCTTAGTAGTAGGAATAGTGGGATTGATAGCTTCGGTATGGTCGGCCTGGTATTTTCGCAACCTCTATTTGCCCGAACCCTCCTCTATACACGGAGTTTGGCTACGCAATATGTTCTTTTGGACCTTAGTAGCCACGGTGCCCGTTTTTTTAGTTACAAATTTTCTTTTGTTTTGGTTTTGCTATAAATACCGTGCCCGTAAAGGTCAAATAGCTTATCACTTTGCACACGATACACGCTTAGAAATGATTTGGACTGGAGTGCCAGCTATCGTAATGGTGTTCTTAGTGGTAGAAGGTATGCGCAATTGGTACAAAATAACCGGACCAGCTCCTAAAGATGCTATGATCGTGGAAGTAACTGCACAGCAATTTAAGTGGGATTTTCGCTATTCAGGGAAAGATAATAAATTGGGTAATAAATCGGTAGCCCTTATTGCTGCGGATAATTATTTTGGGCAGGACTGGAAAGACAAAGCCAATGAGGATGATGTGAAATCTTCTGAACTTGTATTGCCTGTGGACAAGCCGGTATTGATGAAGATCAATGCTTTGGATGTACTGCATAGTTTCTATCTGCCGCATTTTCGAGTAAAGATGGATGCTGTGCCGGGGATACCCACCCAATTTTGGTTTATCCCCACTAAAACTACGCAGTATATGCGAGATTTTTATAAAGATGATAAATGGGAATATGAACTCGCCTGTGCCGAACTCTGTGGCAAAGCCCACTACAATATGAAGGCAAAAGTCACTATCCTTTCTGATGCTGATTATCTAAAATGGGTGGCAGATCAGAAGACTATTTATGCATTAAAAATGGAAGATGCCGCCGCTAAGCAGAGCAATCCTGCCCCAGATAGTGCTGCGCCTGAGGGGGGTGCTCAGCCCGGGTTAGTACCCACCGAGCCTGCTGGCCAGCCTGCCATCACTCATTCAAGGGGTATTTAATTAAATAATAAAAAAAATAACTATTATGGCAAGCCTAGATATAGATATACATCACCACAGCACAGATCACGGAAGTCTGGCCCACGATGATAATCATGACCATCATAAACAATCTTTCGTGAGTAAATATTTATTTAGCCAGGATCATAAAATCATAGGCCGTCAGTTTCTCATTACCGGGATTATCTGGTCTTTTATAGGGGTATTGTTTTCCGTTTTATTTCGTTTGCAATTAGGCTGGCCGGATGAAACTTTTCCAATATTAGAAATGCTTCTGGGCAGGTGGGGACAAGGCGGAAAATTAGATCCTGAGTTTTACTATGCTCTCGTGACTATGCATGGTACCATCATGGTATTCTTTGTACTCACTGCCGGACTCAGCGGTACCTTTAGCAATCTGCTTATCCCCTTACAGCTGGGTGTAAGAGATATGGCTAGCCCCTTCGTTAATATGCTCTCCTATTGGTTCTTTTTTACCGCTGGGGTACTTATGATGATAAGTCTTTTCGTGCAAACGGGACCGGCATCCGGCGGATGGACAGTGTATCCTCCATTGAGTGCATTACCGGATGCTTCATCTGGTTCTAAAACCGGGATGACCTTGTGGCTTTTTAGTATGTCGCTATTCATTGTATCTTCGCTCATGGCCGGGTTAAATTATGTGGCTACCATTCTCAATATGCGTACTAAGGGTATGACTATGATGCGAATGCCGCTCACTATATGGGCTTTCTTTTTTACTGCCGTACTGGGTATATTGTCCTTCCCGGTATTATTATCCGGCTGTCTGTTGCTTATTTTTGATAGAACCTTACATACGAGTTTCTATCTGAGCGATATCTATCTGAATGGCCAGGCCATTACTAATGGTGCCGGCGAACTATTGCATGGTGGTAGTCCTATTCTTTTTCAACACCTTTTTTGGTTCTTAGGTCACCCGGAAGTGTATATTGTAATTCTTCCGGCGATGGGTATAGTATCCGAAGTGTTAGCTACCAGCTCTAAAAAACCCATTTTTGGATATAGTGCCATGGTTTACTCTATTATGGCCATTACATTTTTAGCCTTTATCGTATGGGCGCATCACATGTTTATTTCCGGGATGAATCCTTTTATAGGATCTATATTTGTATTATTTACATTGCTTATTGCCGTCCCTTCGGCCGTAAAAGTATTTAACTGGATTACTACTATATGGCGTGGAAATCTTTCTTTAACACCAGCGGCATTATTTTCTGTGGGATTTGTATCACTGTTTATCTCCGGAGGCCTTACCGGTATCTATTTAGGCAATGCTGCATTAGATATACCCCTGCACGACACCTATTTTGTGGTAGCACATTTTCACATCGTGATGGGATTAGCCGCCGGCTATGGTATGCTGGCAGGTATCTATCATTGGTTTCCAAAATTATTTAATGGCCGTATGCTCAATGTCACCTTAGGATATATCCATTTTTGGATCACCTTTATAGGCAGTTATTGTATCTTTTGGCCTATGCACTATATGGGTATGTCTGGGGTGCCTCGCCGCTATTTTTCATTTAAAGAATTTACTTTCGCCTCCCAATATGATGAGATGAATATGTTTATAAGCATAGCGGCCATCGTAGTGTTTTTCGCCCAGTTACTCTTTGTAGCCAATTTTTTCTATAGCATATTCAGAGGTAAGAAAATGCCCGCTAATCTAAATCCTTGGAAGTCTAATACCCTCGAATGGACTACCCCGATGGTACCAGGACATGGAAATTGGCCAGGTGAAATTCCTCACGTGCATCGCTGGGCCTATGACTATAGCAAGGATGGCCGCGAATTTACCCCTCAGCACTATACTGATAGCGAGGTAGTAAAACATCAGAAGGACTTAGAACCAACTCTATCCTAGTAAGCTATTTTTATAGTGAACAAAAAAACTTTGGCATATACCCAAAATCCGGCATTGAGCTTTGCAGCAATAAAGGCGAGGTTCATAGATTATGGCATACTGGTAAAATTTAAATTAAATCTTACGGTAGTATTCTCGGCACTGTTTGGGTATCTCATGGCCAAAGGGTTTAATGTGGGATGGATAGAATTAGCTGCCATCTCCCTGGGCGGTTTTTTAGTTACCTCATCTGCTAATACTATAAACCAAATCCTCGAAAAGGAATATGATAAGCTTATGAATCGCACTGCTTCCCGTCCATTGGCTAAGGATAGAATAGGGGTAGGCGAAGCGGTTCTTATCAGTGGTATTTGTGGGGTGAGCGGGATATTACTATTGTGGTATAATTTTAATCAAATGGCTGCCCTACTAGGAGCCATAGCACTAATAAGTTATGCCTTTATTTATACGCCCCTAAAAAGATATTCTCCTATAGCGGTATTAGTAGGGGCTATACCTGGTGCGCTACCACCGGCCATCGGTTATGTGGCGGCCAGCAATCAATTTGGAATAGAAGCATACAGTTTTTTTGCCATTCAGTTTTTATGGCAATTTCCCCATTTTTGGGCGATCGGCTGGCTGGCTTATGACGATTATAAAAATGCCGGATTTAAGCTTATGCCGATTCATTATGATGCCCGTAACAGGGCCACTGCTATACAAATGATAATATTTACTATGGCACTTATCATAGTGAGTCTCTGGCCCTGGTTTCTGGGTATGACCGGTGGGATAGCAATGGGTGTGAATCTGATAATGGGTTTCATATTCCTAGCTATGAATTTCCGCCTGCTTATGTATTGCGATCAGCGGTCGGCCTTATTAGTAATGCTTACATCCGTTATCTATCTGCCGGTGGTACAGATAGCTATGGTACTAGACAAAGTAGGATAAAATGAAAGTGGCGGCTCCTAGAAAATATTATTACAGCGATATCCATCCAAAGCAATTTGCGCTTTGGATATTTCTGGGCACCATCATTATGGCCTTTGCAGGACTCACCAGTGCTTTTATCGTGCGCAGAGGGGCTGGCGACTGGACACTGTATAAGATACCCTCCGTATTTTTGGTGAGCACACTCACTATCCTACTGAGCTCGGTTTCTCTGCAATGGGCGTACCATACCTATAAGCTGGAGAATTATGCTAAACATCGCGCAGCATTATTGATAACACTATTGTTAGGGATCGTTTTTGTGGCGCTTCAATATACCGGATGGAAGCAACTAAGCAATCTAGGTATAAGACTTCAAGGAAATCCTAGCGGAGCATTTTTTTATGTAATATCCGGTTTTCACGCATTACACGTGGTCGGTGGCCTGGTTATTTTATTTGTATTTTTAATAAAATCTTTTACATTTAAAGAACCCGTAAAAAGATTACTCGAAGAAGTAAACCCAGAGAGGATGATAGGACATAAGCTTATGCTCACTTACTGGCATTTTGTAGGGATACTCTGGATATACCTTTACGGATTTTTATATATATTTTCATTATAAATAAGTATTATTAATAAGATATGGCAACACAAGCAGTGACAGCAGAGAAAGAGGGCAAAGCCTGGTTTGGAGGCAAATCGCCCTTTAATGTGAGCTATGGCAAACTGATGATGTGGTATTTCCTGTTATCAGATGCCTTTACTTTTTCTGCATTATTAATTTCATACGGCACGATACGGATGAGCTCAGCTACCTGGGCAAATCCTAATGAAGCTTTTCGTAGTTATCCTTTTCAGCACGCTTTGGAGCACTGGTTAGGAAAACCAGAGGGCTCATTAGGCTGTCCCCTGCTCTTCGTGAGTTTAATGACTTTTATACTTATCCTCAGTTCGGTCTTTGTAGTGCTGGCGGTAATAGAAGGCCATAGAAATAATAAAGCAGGGGTATTAAAATGGATGACGGGAGGAATTTTAGGAGGGATAGCATTCCTCAGTTGTCAGGCTTGGGAATGGACTCACCTTATTACCACCGGCAATACCTTGTATCATAATCATTATGGACCTTTTGCCTTCGGTATGTTTTTCTTTCTTATTACCGGCTTCCACGGATTTCACGTTTTCTCCGGTGTAGTAATTAATATCTGGGCCTGGATAATGACTTTTATAGGTGACCTGGAAAGACGCAATAATCATTATGAGATGATAGAGAAAGTGGGACTGTACTGGCACTTCGTAGATTTAGTATGGGTCTTTGTATTCCTGGCCTTTTATCTGCTCTAATTTATTAATTTTATTAATTAATCTTATTATATGGCAAGCGAACATAATATGGATGATGCTACCTACAAAAGCCAAGTAAATGCGGTATGGCGAGCCACCGGTATTCTATCTATCATTACATTAGTAGAGGTAGCTTTAGCACTGTGGTGGATATGGGTTTATGATCCGATGGGTACCCATGGGAAATTTTTATTGAACCTGATATTTGTATTGGCTTCTCTGGGGAAAGCCTACTTTATCGTAGCAGAATTTATGCACGTAAAATATGAAACACGTGCACTTACCCTTACGATTTTAGGACCTTTATTATTCATAATTTGGTTTATCATAGCTTTTCTTTGGGAAGGTGCAGAATGGCTGGGCAATCGCAATTTTTGGACAAATATTTTAGGCGGATAGAGGGACAGATGAATAATTACAGGAAGCTTAATTTGCCTTTCCCTTATTAAAATTGATTATACATCATTAAGATCTTTTTAGAAAGACCTTTTTTTATAAATGAGCCTGGGATACTAATGATTAATTACAAGATTAATATAGCTGAATGATGAAATGGATGCCTGGACGCAATGCTATCTTTGGATTACTGCTCGCCTTTAGCAGTTATTTTTTCTATCAGGGATTAATAGCCCGCTATGGCAAACCCGGTAAGCCAAAGCTAAAACGCTATTTTGCTATCAATGATGACTTTAGTTCTTCTTCTGTAGTGAAAGTAGGAGATACCCTCTATCACCAGGTGCCTGACTTTAGTTTTATAGATCAAAACAACGAAGAGATTACCGAGAAAACTTTAGCCGGAAAGATTTTTATAACCGATTTCTTTTTTACCCGCTGCCCTACTATCTGTCCTGTACTCACTAGGCAACTGGTGAGAGTGATGAATGAATTTCGTACCGAACCAAAATTACATATTCTATCTCACAGTATAGATCCAATAAATGATAGTGTGCCCGTGCTAAAACGTTTTGCTGAGCGCTATGAGGTAAACTGGCCAAACTGGCATTTTTTAACGGGCGATACCGCAACTATTAAATCCATAGCTAAAAAAGGATATTTTGTAACGGCTATCCCTGGAGATGGAGCGGAGATGACAGATCATAGTGGTAAATTTATCCTTGTAGATAAAGATAGAGTAATACGGGGATATTATAATGGAACCGACTCTGCCGAGGTAAATAAGATGATGTATGATATAAAAGTATTGCTCCTAGAAGATATGAAGTATGAATCTTTGCCTAAGTTTCAATATAAACCGCAAAGTGAAAAGAAATGAAAGAAAAATACTGGGTAAGGCTTATCGTGTTTATTTCTATTTTAGTACCTGTACTAGTGGCCATCCTTATCAAACTAAAACCACCGGTAGATCCAGGACATTTTAACTGGAAAATATTGCCTAAGTTTCACGCCCTACTAAATGGCTCCGTTTTTATACTGCTCTTATCTTCCTGGTATTTTATAAAACATAATCGTGTAAGTGAGCACCGCTTTTGCAATATTTTAGCATTGCTCTGTTCGGCACTGTTTTTCTGTTCTTATGTGGTATATCACGCTATGACAGAGCCTACCCGATTTCTAGGGACGGGATGGATAAGACCCGTATATTTTTTTATATTAAATACGCACGTTTTTTTAGCCGCCATCATACTACCGGTGATTCTTTTTACTTTTCTAAGAGCTTTTAATGGTCAATTTGAAAGGCATAAAAAACTTGCCCGATATACGATGCCGCTTTGGCTCTATGTATCTGCCACCGGTGTTTTAGTCTATCTTTTGCTCAGGCCTTATTATTAATTTTACCCTTTTTTCGCTGTAAGGTATTCAGTATTTATCCGTTGCTAAGACCCTGGACCCACTATCTGGTTACTTTCAACATTATTTTTGCAAAAATGTCATTTCGGTTGGTTATTTTTGTATCCATAATCACCTATTGCGCTATGAAAAAGTTATTGCCGCTTGTTGTTCTTTTGTTTACCGGATGGGCATTGAAGGCCCAATCTGGCTGTGTGGCTTCGGCTAGCCTAGATGTGGTTATAAATAATTGTACTTCCGGTATGCATATCCCAGGGTATCAGCAAAGGCTTATCCTTACACCCAACCCCAGCGATGGCCATATCAGTTTTCGCTTTGCCAGAGAGCAGAAAATAGAAAAGGCAGAGATTATAAATGCCTATGGGCAGGTAGTAATACCCCATATAGAGAATGGGCTAAGCTCCCATTCCCAGATTTCGGTGGAAGCTCTTCCGCCAGGAGTTTATTTTATACGCATTTTTTCCGAAAACAAAGTATATTCGGAGCACTTTCTGCGCAAATAAGCCGCTAGCACTCACCTTAAAAGGCAACACAACCGACAACAAATGAGTTGTAAAATTACAAAAAAATACCCGCAATTCGTAAATTAATTATAGCTGCAATGCCTCCGCACAAATCCACACAAATAGCAGTCCATTTCATTTTACCCTAAGCTCCCAAGCCCATCGCCCTATCGAGCTTGTCTTATATACACCACCCCGATAAGTGAACATTGGAAAACCTGCGTGCAAGTTTTGACAATAACTGGGTTATAAATATTAACTTTACGACCAAATAATAAAATGAAATTTAAAAATTTATGAGTGCAGATAATCCAATATTAAATAGTCCTTATGTAGAGCCACTGCTACATTACAACACAGACAGCGAAGGCAGTTTGGACTATACAGATATTCGCAAGGGACGAAGAATATTTAAAGCGGATTCGGCTGTAATTCCAACCAGACAAACTGGACAAAAGGAAGTTTTTGAATGGAACGAAGATGCCGAAGAATATATCACTCACATCATAAACCTTTGCCGAAAAGAAATTGGACTTTGGCGAACAGCTAATTATCCAAACACAACAAGAGTTACAAAAGAACTGTTGACTTTTTGGTTTAATAATCCCGAAAGACTTGTAACTAAGAAACTTTTCTTTGCCCAACAAGAAGCGGTTGAGACCGCTATTTGGATAAATGAAGTTGCTGAGAAATCAAACGCTGGACAACATATTCTAAACTTGCTTCGCAACGGACAGCATACAGTTAGTGACGACCCAGCCGACCAATTACCACGCATTGCTTTTAAAATGGCCACAGGTTCGGGCAAGACCGTTGTAATGGCTTGTTTAATTTGTTATCACTATTTCAACAGACAAGAATATAGAAACAATACTCGATTTGCAGATTACTTTTTAATTGTTGCACCGGGCGTAACTATCAAAAGCAGATTAGGCGTTTTGTTCGTTGATACGAAAAACAAAAATCCAAAAGACATTGAAGATTATTACCGTGTTCGTTGGCTAATTCCTGCTAATATGGAACATCGTTTGGAAAATCTTAATGCAAGACTTGTCATTACCAATTTCCACACATTTGAACCTAAAATTCTCCAAGGCAACAAACGCAGTCCGTTTGATGGTAAAGTAGATTTACAAGGCAAGAAAATTGACACAGGTAATAAAGAAGATTTTTCGCAAGTGGTGAAGCGTACACTTGGAAAATTCAAAGCAGGAAGCAGAGTATTAATTCTGAATGACGAAGCACATCACTGCTATTTACCAAAATCAAAAAACAAAACAACCGACAACGAAGAAGCAGACGAAAACGCAAGAGCAGCCGTTTGGTTTAGCGGACTTCGTGAAATAGCAAAGAAATTCAAACTACAATCGATTTACGATTTATCGGCAACACCTTATTATTTGACAGGTTCGGGTTATACACCTTACAGTTTATTTCCTTGGGTGGTTTCCGACTTTGGTTTGATTGAAGCCATAGAAAGCGGATTAGTAAAAATTCCTTTCTTGCCCGAAAGCGACAATACACAAGAATTGACAATGCCAGTGTTGCTTAATTTGTACGACCACGTGAAAGATGAATTACCAAAAAAAGGACAGCGAACACAAAAGAAAGATGCAGCAACCGAAGGCAGCAAGTTTATAGAATTACCTCCCAGACTTCCGTCATTGGTAAAAGGTGCATTAGACCAATTTTACAATCATTATGTTGAATATTTCAACGGTATTAGAAAACACAAAGAAGAAAAGGCAAATATCTTTTCTGCTCCACCAGTTTTTATTGCTGTTTGCAATAACACAGGAGTTTCAAAAGAAGTCTATAAATACATTGCAGGTTACGAATACGAAAATAGTGGTGAGCTAGTAGTCGTTAGTGGTCAGTACGATTTATTTTCAAACTATGATGAAACTACAAAAAAGTCTTTGCGAAAACCACCAACATTGCTTATTGACAGCGATGCTTTGGAAAATGGTGAGCAAATAAATGACGATTTCAAAAAGATATTTTCTTCTGAAATAGAAGAATTTAAAAAAGATTATGCCCGTATGCACGGGCAAGGCAGCATTGAAAAAATTTCCGATGCTGAAATTCTTCGTGAAGTAGTAAACACAGTTGGGCAGCAAGGAAAATTAGGTTCACCCATTCGTTGTGTAGTTTCGGTTTCTATGCTTACCGAAGGATGGGATGCCAACACCGTTACGCATATTATGGGTTTGCGTGCCTTTGGTTCGCAATTGCTTTGTGAGCAAGTGGCAGGTAGGGCTTTGCGAAGAATGAATTATTTTTTGCAGGGCTACGATAAGGACGGAAATCCAACCAGCGACAAACGTAAAATCGTCATCGAAAAATTTCCACCTGAATATGCACACATCATTGGTGTTCCTTTCAAAATGTTTAAAGGTGGCAAAACCGAACCACCGCCACCACCAGTTGACCTAACTCATATAGCTGCCATTCCCGAAAGGCAAGCAGAAATGGAAATAGAATTTCCGAATGTTGTTGGCTATCGTGTAGAAAATTTGGACGGTGATATAAAATACGATTTCAGCAACATTGAAAACTATGAAATTGATGGTTCAAAGTTTCCAACCGAAACCATTATGACCAGTCCTATTTCTGCATCAGAAGAAAAATTGGAAGTAAAAGGTGTATTGGAAAAACGTGACCAAGAATTAATTTTCTTAATCACAAAAGTACTCATCAAATATCATTTTAGCGATGAAGAAGGAAACCCACGTTTCCAAAAATTCAATAAACTGAAAAACATTGTGGAAGAATGGTACAACGATAAAGTATTTTTGCTGAATATTTCTGACCAGCGTTTTAAACGGCTACTCTACTTTGAAGAACCCAAAAAGATTGTTGACCACATAGCAAGGGGTATCAATCCGCAATTGAACACCACCGAGCATATAAGACCTGTGTTTAACTATTACAACAAGTTTAGCAGCACTAAATATATAAATGGCAACACAGTTAAAGATGTTTACAAAACGGACAAATGCCACGTAAATTATGTAGTAATGGACAGCGATTGGGAAGGTATTTGTGCCAAAACATTGGAAGAAATAGAAACGGTTGAATGTTATGTAAAAAACCAATTCTTAGGGTTTGCTATTCCTTATACCAAAGACGGAAAAGACCGACAATACTTTACCGATTTTATTGCAAGAGTAAAAAGCAAAGACGGTACTATCAAAAACCTGATGATAGAAATAAGCGGAATGAGTAAAGACAAAGCGGAGAAAAAATGGTTTGTAGAAAACCGTTGGATACCTGCTGTAAATGCTTTGAAGGATAAATATGAATATCCCGAATGGCATTTTATTGAAGTGGCAAACGACATCCGAAACATTAAGAATCAATTAATCGAAAAAATTCAGAGTATCTAATTATGGCATTTTCGCCACAATTAAAAGGAATAAAAAATGAGTAAATCAAAAATAATCACAGTCAAAGGAATTGGAATAACCACATTGAAAATTAATGGAGAAGATTTTATATCCTTAACTGATATTGCACGAAATAAAAATCCGGATGAACCAAAGGATGTTGTTAAAAATTGGCTGCGTTCTAAAACCACTATTGAATTTATTGGGCTTTGGGAGCAACTCAATAATCCCGAATTCAAAGGGGTCGAATTCGATTCCTTTCTATTTGCTGCTGGTAGCAATTCTTTTACTCTTTCCCCATCTAAATGGATAGAAACAACCAATGCAATTGGGCTAATTTCTAAACAGGGAAATAATGGCGGCACTTTTGCCCACAAAGACATTGCTTTTGAATTTGCTTCTTGGATAAGTGCAGGGTTCAAACTCTATCTTATCAAAGAATTTCAGCGTCTCAAATCCGATGAAAACGACCGACTGAAATTAGAATGGAACCTGCAACGAACTTTGGCAAAAGTAAATTACAATATCCACACTGATGCTATTAAGGAAAATTTGATACCTAAGGAATTAAGCAAAACCCAAACATCTTTTGTGTATGCCACCGAAGCAGATTTATTGAACGTAGCCCTATTTGGAATAACTGCAAAGCAATGGCGTGATGCCAACCCAAAAGCTGATGGAAATATTAGAGATATGGCAACACTGGAACAATTGGTGGTTTTGAGCAATCTCGAAAGTATTAATGCTGTGCTTATTCATCAAGGCTTACAGCAACCCGAAAGACTTATGCAGCTGAACAAAATTGCGATTACACAAATGAAATCGTTGGTAGGAAATAAAAGTATTCAAAAATTAAGATAGAAAACCATCTTCTTGATGTCAGGAAAATGGTAGCAAAACAATAAAAAGACAATATGGCAAAAAAAGTAGAATCCATAAAGCACAAAGGCGACAAACGTGCCCACATACCAAGTAAGGAAGAAGCAGGTTACGAAGATGCTAATGCCAAAGTGCAAGACGGAAAAAAGGTATTAGAACTTCCTAAAAATCCTGTAGTGCATCGTGGACAAGACCCTGAATTGTTTTGGCTCAACAAATATGGTAATGACGACCGTGATGATTTATTGAGTGTGGACATACGTAGCCTATACCGCCACGAACACATAGCACCCGAGCGAGTGATTAGTGGCTTGTATAAAGTGGTTAGTGAGGTTACCCCTCAACTCGACCTATTCCAAAATATGAACGAGCTGTTTGGGAACTCGCTCGAAAAAGACGAAATAGAAAAGGTAAGTGAATATTACCACCACCAAGACGGCTGGACAAACCGCCTCATACAAGGCGACAGCCACCTCGTAATGGCGAGTTTATTGGAACGTGAAGGAATGGCAGGACAGGTGCAAACCATTTATTTTGACCCGCCCTACGGCATCAAATACGGTGGAAACTGGCAAATAAAACTGAATAACAGAGAAGTTAGCGATAGTGGCGATGAAGCACTTTCTGGTGAACCCGAGCAGATAAAAGCTTTTAGAGATACTTGGGAGTTAGGAATTCATTCTTATTTGGGTTATTTGCGTGACAGACTAATTATTGCTAAAGAATTACTTACCGAAAGCGGTTCTTGCTTTGTTCAGATAAGTACAGAGAATGTTCATATGGTTAGAAACATTATGGATGAAGTGTTTGGTAGTGAAAACTTTGTGAGTATGATTAGCTATGTATCAACAAGTGGTATCCCTACATCAACATTAGCAAGAGCGGGAGATTACATACTATGGTATTGCAAAGACATTTCAAATATAAAATATCGTGAGTTGTATGAAGAGAAAAATATCGAAGAAATAGGCTATTACAATCTTGTTTGGGAAAATGGAAAGATAAGGAGAATTACAAATGAAGAAAAAGAAGATTTTAGCCTATTGCCTAAAAATGCAAAACTTGCCACAAGTCAGTCTCTAACATCACAAGGGGAATCTAAGAGTGATAATCAAGTTACTTTGGAAGGTAAAAAATATAGCCCACCTAGTGGACAACATTGGAAAACAACTGTAAAAGGGATTGAAAATCTTCACAAGAAAGGTAGAATATTATTTCAAGGAAGTTCAATTCGTTACTTGCGTTTTTTTGATGATTTCAATGCGAAAACCACTAGTAATTTATGGACAAATACAGTCATCGGTAGTCAAGAAAAAATTTATGTGGTACAAACTGCTTCTGAAATTGTAAAACGTTGCCTTTTAATGACCACTGACCCTGGAGATTTAGTATTAGACCCAACTTGTGGTAGTGGTACAACAGCTTTTGTTGCCGAACAATGGGGAAGAAGATGGATAACCATTGATACCAGTAGAATTGCATTGAACATAGCCAAGCAGCGTTTAATGACGGCTGTGTTTCCCTATTACAAACTTTATAGTGAGCAGGGATTAGTGGATAGTGGACAGCAAAAATCTACTCACTCATCACTACCCACTAACCACTTACAGGACATACGCCAAGGTTTCAAATACAAAACCGTTCCGCATATTACCCTAAAAAGTTTGGCAAACGATGAGCCGCCAGCCACCGAAACGCTGTACGACCAACCCGAAACAGACAACAAAAAACTCCGTGTCAGTGGTCCGTTCACGGTAGAAACCTTACAAAATTATGAGCCAGTAAGTCCCGAAGAATTAGACAAGAATGATGAGTGGTCAGTGGTGAGTGGTCAGTTTGAAGAGACAATCAAGCAGCACTTGGTTTCTGCGGGTATTAAGAATGGCAGAAAAGATGAAATGGTTGTTTTCCGCAGTGTGGAGTTATTGAGCCATTCCTATTTGCACGCCGAAGGTTTTTATGTAGTGGATAGTGGTCAGGGGCCAGTGGTTAGTAAGGAAAAGCAACTACCCACTACTCACCAACCACTAATCACTGGAGAACGGAAAGCCTATTTCCATATCGGGCCAAAATTTGGCACAGTAAGTAAAACAGCAGTAAATGAAGCGGTAAAAGAATGTCGTCAGCGAGGGGATGCAGGTTGGTTAATCATACTGGGTTTTAGTTTTGAAAGCGATATAGAAGGCGGCACCCAAACAATGAGTATGGGCAAATTTGAAGTAACCAAAGTCCGCATTCACGATGATTTGTTGCAGGAAGGTTTGAAAAAGAAACCAGCCAAAAGTGCTGCAAGTTTTGTAACTATTGGCGAGCCTGATATTGATTTAGTGGATAGTGGGCAGTGGTTAGTATCAGTAAATAGTGGGCAGGGGTTAGTGGGTAGTGAATCAAACAATAAACCAAATACAGAACCAACCACTAACCACTATCCACTACACACTAAAATACTTTGTAATTATGACATCTTTAAAAAACTTTCAGGAGTTGATAGTTTGGCAAAAATCAATGGACTTAGTCAAGCAGATTTATCAGCATACCTCATCATTTCCCAAAGAAGAGATGTTTGGACTAACTTCTCAAATGCGAAGAGCAGCAGTGAGCATATCCGCCAACATAGCAGAAGGTCAGGCGAGGAACACAACGGGAGAATTTCGTCAGTTCTTGGGGATAGCGAAAGGTTCTTTAGCGGAATTGCAGACTTTGATACTTTTATCAGCGAATTTGAACTTTCTGACACAGGAAAACTCAACACCTTTGTTAATGAATTGCGAAGAAGTCGCAAAGATGCTGAATGGCTTACTGAAATCTCTTTTGCCAAAGAACTAAGCACTAATCACTACACACTAATCACCATAAAAGGCTTAGATATTTACGACCCTATTAAAGACGAAGTGAAACCTCGTAATGTTCACGACATTGCCTATTGGATGGTGGATGACGATTATGACGGTAGCAACTTTGTGGTAAAACAAGTTTTCTTCTGCGGTGGCGATAAAACGGAGTTTGACAAATGGAAAAAAGGATTGGACAATTTAGCCAAAGACAGCACCAAAAAGAAAGTAGAGAAAACCCTAAAAATTGAAATTGACGATGAAGCCTTCGACCGTTTGTATGGACACATTTCTCATCCTATAGAAATCAAAAAGAAAGGACAAAAAATTGCGGTGAGAATCATCAGCCAGTTTGGAGAAGAATGTACAAAGGTGGTAACGACAGATTAGCCAGCACTTTTGGTAGAAAATTTGCATTTTTGATAACACGCTGTGCCAAATAAAAAAAATCCAAAAGAGCCACCAAGCCATCACACTAAGACAGACACAAAATGACAACGAACCATCACGACAGCAAAGAAGGGCGAAGTGCTAACACGGGTTTGGAAAAGTGGCGGGTGCAGTGCTTCTATAACATATAACAGTATTGTAGTAGCTTCAAGTGCAGTTCTTCGATGGAACTTTTGAGCTTAGAAACCTGCCTGCCGGCAGGCAGGTCGGCCACTTTGCCAAGCGGAGAGTCGCTGGATGAGCGTTTTTTGAATATTTGCAAATAGTCGCTACACAAAGCTTTATAAGGCTGTCTAAATTTTAAAAGTATCCGAAATTGTTTTTCCTCTATAATAAAAAAAATAGGGCAGATCTGCATATAATGTTTAATCTTTGCAGAAAAATATTAAAAAATGAGCTTTGTACACACCCATTTTAGAGAGGGAGTGGTATCATTGGGGGGATATTTAAAACCATTTGCCCTGCATCTCACCCACAATGATGAAGAGGCAAATGAGTTATTACAAGAAACGATGTATCGCGCCCTGGCTAATGAGGATAAATTTAAAGTCGAGACCAATCTCAAAGCCTGGCTCTATACGATAATGAAAAATGTATTTATAAATAGCTATAGAAAGACGCACAAAAGAAATACCCTTTTATATAAGACAACGAATCAATACTATCTGAATAGTTCAATGAATAATCTGAGCGTGCGACACAATGCCGCCGAGAATAAATTTTTGAATAACGATATAAATGCAGCCCTCAATAGCATAAGTCGGGAGCTGCAGGTGCCCTCTCTTATGCATTTTCAAGGATATACGTATCCGGAAATAGCGGATCATTTAGATCTCCCCTTGGGTACAGTAAAGAGCCGGATATTTTTTGCGCGCAAAGTGCTTCAGGCTAAGCTCAGAATCTATAGAGCGGGCAGATAATAATATAAGAAGCCGGCTTTTTAGGAACCCCGGCTATAATTAGGTGCCTCGCGGGTAATCACTACATCGTGAGGATGGTTTTCCGCTATGCCGGCACCGGTAATTCTTATAAATTTAGCCTCGTGAAGGTCATCTATGGTTTTGGCACCACAATAGCCCATGCCGGCTCTTAAGCCACCTACATACTGCTGCATAACTTCGGAGAGACTACCCTTAAAGGGTACACGCCCCACTATGCCCTCTGGAACTAATTTCTTAATATCATCCTCTGCATCCTGAAAATACCGATCTTTAGATCCTTCCTGCATAGCCTCCAGACTGCCCATCCCGCGATAGGACTTAAAGCGGCGGCCCTCGTAGATAATGGTTTCTCCCGGACTTTCTTCTACACCAGCAAAGAGCGAGCCGGCCATAATCGTATGAGCCCCGGCTGCCAAGGCCTTTACCAGATCACCGCTATAGCGAATACCTCCATCGCTTATAATGGGTATGCCGGAGCCCTTTATAGCCGCAGCAGCATCCATCACCGCAGATAGTTGGGGTACGCCTACGCCGGCTATCACCCGCGTAGTACAGATAGAGCCCGGTCCCACACCCACTTTTATGCCATCTACCTCCAGCTGCGCCAGTGCCTTAGCCGCTGAGCCTGTGGCTATATTTCCCGCCACTAACGATATGCCATAAAAGGTGTGACGTATCTCCCGTATCATATCCATTACACCTTTAGAATGGCCGTGCGCCGTATCTACGATGATCATATCTGCACCCACCGCCACTAAGGCTTCTACACGGGCGATGGTATCGTGCGTGACACCCACTGCTGCTCCTACACGCAATCTGCCAAACGGGTCCTTACAGGCTAGTGGATGGCTGTGTAGGCGCAGAATATCCTTATAGGTAATGAGGCCTGCCAGCTTGCCATCCAGATCCACCACCGGGAGTTTTTCTATCTTATATTTTTTAAGAATAGACTCGGCTTTCTCTAGCGTAGTGCCGGAAGGTGCTATGATGAGGTTCTCGCGGGTCATCTTCTCCGAAACCCTCGTTTCGCTATCTTCTTCAAACCGCAAATCGCGATTTGTAATAATACCCACCAATCGCTTTTCTGCATCTATTATGGGAATGCCACCTATCTTATTTTCACGCATCAGCATTTTGGCCTCGCCTATCGTGGCTCCTGCGGTGAGCGTAATGGGATCCAGTATCATTCCGCTCTCTGAGCGTTTTACTTTTCTCACTTCCTCCGCCTGGCGCCGTATGCTCATATTCTTATGCAGAATACCCATACCGCCTAAGCGAGCCATAGCGATAGCCATTTCACTCTCCGTGACGGTGTCCATAGCCGCTGATAGAATAGGAATGTTTAATTTTATTTGCCGAGATGCCATCGATGCCGTATCTACTTCACGAGGAAGTACTTCCGAATAGGCAGGAAGTAAGAGCACATCATCAAAGGTATAGCCTTCGCCAAGGATTTTTTGGCTATAAGGACCGGAAGAAGAATGTTTTTCCATAGGCAAAATTAAGCCTAAATGATGAATATGGTATAATTTATACCCTGCCGGATGAAGTAAACTAAATGCGAAATGAAATACCACCCCGGGCTACCCAAAGAGCCATTAATACTAATCGCTAGCCCAGAACTTAGGAGCTCGGGCTTAAGGATACATATTCCCGGCTCCCATATACCTGGCTCTACTAGAGGACAGATAGAAAGATAGGTAAAAGAACAGCAGCACTGTATATGCCAGCTGTATATCACAAGAGTAGTTTATTCGTCTGCCCCACTATAAGCAGGCCTATCCCTCACCATCCAAAGACCTATTCATAGACCGGATTTATGAAAAAAAATCGGATGATGGATTTTAGAAAGAATCAATTATCTTTGCTATTCTCGCAGCATAGTAGGATGCATACCCCTATCAAGGCGGCTGACCCGATTTTTCAGAGTAAGTGGTAATGGCGGAAGCAGCCTGTAAGAAGGTAATTTTGTGACTTGTATTTTAGGAGATAAATGAACAGCCGGAAATACCCGGGTAAGGATGACCGTCTTACGGAAAACTACAGAAATGCCCCATAACCCCGGAATTTAATAGGACTTAAGCTCATAAGCGAGCCACCCCCTTTTGCATAATATGTAATTTTGTCCTCTCCCACCCTCTTATCCACCCTTCATAAGCATACCCAGCTGAGAAATTTTGAAAGTATTTTTTTATTAAAATCAGGTAATTAAAAACTAACTTTACCTCCTAATATAATGAATGGTGTCTGAATGAATATAAATGGCAAAAAGAATAAGTAAAACATCAAAAACTACTTCTCAAAAACCCATTGAGCAGTACGAGCATAAAGACAAGCAACGGATAAACAATCCCCCAGTAGGACTCGTAGATGCTCATACCGACAATGGTGGCTTTAAAAAGAAAACCTACCAATACGACCCCCACCTGGATCCGCAACTGCAATGGGCCGGAAAAGCCGAACACACCAGTTTTGATGTGCCTACTGTGAGCTTGCATGTGCATGAACGCATAGACCCCAGACGAATTATTGAAACCGTAAGAAAAGAAGAAGAAGAAGTTCCGGTTCAAATGAGTTTGTTTGAAGAACAAAAGAAACCATTGCGTGAAGCCATTGAATTTTATAAGCACAAAGAAAACTGGAGTAACAGACTAATAGCAGGTGACAGCCTTTTAGTAATGAACAGCCTTTTAGAGAAAGAAGGCATGGGTGGAAAAGTTCAAATGGTTTATTTCGACCCACCTTATGGAATTAGATACGGCAGCAACTTTCAACCATTTGTGAATAAACGTGATGTTAAAGATGGAAAAGATGAGGACTTAACGGCAGAGCCTGAAATGGTCAAAGCTTTTCGAGATACATGGGAGTTAGGAATTCATTCTTACCTGACCTATTTACGTGACCGATTGCTTTTAGCCCGGGAATTACTGCATGAAAGTGGGAGCATATTTGTTCAAATAAGTGATGAAAACATTCATAAAGTTAGATGTTTGTTAGATGAAGTATTTGGAGAAGAAAATTTCATAAGCATTGTCAGCTATACAACAACAAGCGGTTTTACTTCTAAATTTTTGAGTCGTGCTGGTGATTATATTCTATGGTATGCTAAAAAGAAAGATGTTTTAAAATATAGACAATTGTTTGTTCCAAAGGCAAATCCATTCGATGATAAAGAAAGCAGATACAACCAAGTTGAATTACCTAACGGAGAGATTCGCCTTTTAACCGCTGAGGAAAAAGCAGATAGCTCTAAAATTCCCACTGGTGCAAAAATATTCACAATAGGTGCAATGGATAGTCAAGGTTCAAATGGTGAAGATACACCATATGATTTCCAAGGCAAAATTTTCAGGCCAGCAAATGGGCGACATTGGACAGCTAATTATCCCAATGGCTTGGATAATTTAAAGAAAGCAAATCGACTTACAATTCAGGGTAAAAACTTAGCTTTTAAAAGATTTTTTGAAGATTTCCCATTCCAAACGATAAATAATCTTTGGACTGATATAGGTGGTAGTGTAATGAGTAGAAATGATCCGAAGGTTTACGTTGTTCAAACTGGAACAGGTGCAATAATGAGGTGTATGTTAATGTCAAGCGACCCGGGTGATTTAGTCCTTGATATTACTTGCGGAAGCGGCACAACTGCCAAAGTAGCTGAAGAGAACGGAAGACGCTGGATTACTTGCGATACCTCAAGAGTGGCTATCACCTTAGCTAAGCAAAGGTTGATGTCTGCCGTATTTGACTATTACGAATTGGCACACCCCAACGAAGGGGTGGGCAGCGGCTTTAAGTATAAAACAGTTCCTCATATAACTTTAAAGAGCATTGCCAACAACGAATTTGCACCTTTTGAGACACTTTACAACCAGCCATTAAATGACAATAAAAAAACAAGAGTTACAGGCCCCTTCACCGTTGAAGCCGTTCCTGCACCAGTTGCAAAATCCTTTGAGGATATTGAAGCCGACACGCAAATGGAAGCTGATACTTCAATTTCAAGAAGTGGTGAGACATTGCGACAAGACGAATGGAGAAATGAATTGCTTCGTGCGGGTGTAAGAGTTAAGGGTGGTAAACTGATTGAATTTACAAGAGTAGAGCCATTAAGCGGCACACGTTTTTTACAGGCAGAAGCTGAAACTAAAGAAGCTAATCCGAAACGTGTGGTAGTTTGTTTTGGCCCTGAACATGCACCTCTGGAGCAACGTATGGTAGAACTTGCTTTGGAAGAAGCAAGAACCCTAAAACCAAAACCTGAAATTATTTTGTTCTGTGCTTTCCATTTCGATCCCGAAGCCCGCAAAGACATAGAAGAAACCAACTGGCCGGGCATTACGCTTTTAGAAGCCCAAATGAATGCCGACTTGCTGACAGACGATTTGAAAAAGAAACGCAGCAGCAACGAAAGTTTTTGGCTCATTGGTCAGCCTGATGTGCAATTAGTGAATAGTGGTGAGTGGTTAGTGGATAGCAATAATAATCAAATTTTATTATATGGCGACTGTGAAAAATTATCAGGATTTGATAGTTTGGCAGAAATCAATAACCTTAGCAAAGAAGATATATGCCTATACGCAACTATTTCCCAAAGAAGAAATTTATGGACTGACTTCACAAATGCGAAGGGCGAGCGTATCCATAGCTTGCAATATAGCGGAAGGTCAATCAAGGAACACTACTGGGGAGTTCAGACAATTTTTGGGAATTTCCAAAGGTTCCTTATCCGAATTGGAGACCTTGCTGATACTATCAGGAGAATTGAATTTCATAACGGTGGAAAATTGTCAGATTTTATTAAGCGATTGCGAGGAGATAAGCAAATTACTCAATGGCTTACTCAAATCAATATTCACTCCCCACTGACCACTCTCCATTTATCACAAGTAGAAGTAAACGGCTTTGATTATTACAATCCAAAAACAGGAACGGTGGATAGTGGTGGTAAAGGCGACATTGCTATGTGGATGCTCGACCATGATTATGACGGAAGAAGTTTATTTCCATCGCAAGTATTTTTTCCCATGGCAGGTTCGAAAGACGGTTGGGCAACTTTAGCCAAAAACCTGAAAGCCGAAATTGATTTAGAAAAAATAGAAGCCTTTGGTGGAACGGTATCTTTGCCTTTTACTCCTGGAAAAAATGTAGCTGTGAAGATAATTGACGCAAGAGGGATTGAATCATTAAAAATTATCAGACTCTGATTAACTTCGTTCGTCAATGGCTAGGCATTAGTAGCGTTAGTAACTTCGCCCTTTAGGGCGGAGCCATGACAGAATAAAAACTAATGGCTTTAGCCATAAAAAAACAAAGAATAGTATGGCATTCGTAAAAATAATGGTACATGCAGTTTGGGGAACAAAAAACAGGGAGCCATTCCTCACCAAGGAAATTCGTTCAACAGTAATTGAGCATATCAGGCAGAATGCTAAAACCAAGGAAATTTACATAGATAGAATTAATGGATACACAGAACATCTTCACTGCTTAATGGGATTGAATGCGGCTATGAGTATATCAACGGCTATGCAATTGATTAAAGGAGAATCTGCTTTCTGGATAAATAAACAAAAGTTAACCAAGTCAAAATTTGAATGGGCTGATGAATACTTTGCAGTTTCTGTAAGTGAATCAGTGCTGGAAAAGGTTAGGGCATATATTGATATGCAAGAAGCACATCACGCGAAAAAAACTTTTCAACAGGAATATGATGAATTTTTTACACATTATAATTTTAATAGCCATGGCTAAAGCCAATTTCGGATTAGGATTATATTTCTCCGCCCTAAAGGGTGGAGTTAATGACAAGGAGTTATGAAGAATATAAACAAGCTGATAATAAATTCTCCTTACGTAGAACCACAACAGTATTGGGAATATATCAGAGACACTAGAGAGTTTGTTTTAAAAGCAGGTCGCAGACCAGCAGGTTATTTGGTAGCTTCCGAAAGTTCAAAATCATTTGACGACCCGGGGACATTTATAGAAATTGATTTAGTAAATACCATTCGCCCAAGAATTAAAAAGTGGCGTGAAGATGGTTATCTCGGAGTTACAGGTATTACCAAAAGGCTTTTGCAACATTGGCAAGACCCCGAAGAACGCAAAGACCGCAGGTTTTTCTTCTGTCAGTTAGAAGCCATCGAAACTTTGATTTGGTTAACCGAAGCACCCGAAGCAGATAAAACTGGAATTGACATTCCGAGTGATGGCGGAGAGTTTAGCCGCTGGTGTAACAAAATGGCAACAGGTTCGGGCAAAACGATTGTAATGGCTCAACTCATTGCATGGAATGTGTTAAACAAGATTGCCAACACAAAAGACACACGGTTTTCAAAAAACGTTTTAATAATTGCCCCCGGTTTAACGGTTCGCAATCGCCTATCTGTTCTCAATCCAACAGGCCTTGATAACTATTATGAAGAATTCAATATTGTCCCTTCGGGTTTAATGGATTCTTTGCGACAAGGAAAAATCATTATCAAAAACTGGCATGGTTTGGCTTGGCAAACTGAAGAAAAAATTGCCAAGAAAAAATCAGTTGACAAACGTGGAGCAAAAAGCGATGAAGCATACGTAAAAGAAGTATTTGGAGACATGGCAAATGCCACTAACATCATTGTAATAAACGATGAGGCACACCATGCTTGGCGTGTTCCAGCCGAAAGTAAAATCAAAGGCGTTAAGAAAGAAGATATTGAAGAAAGCACTGTTTGGGTTGGCGGTTTAGACCGCATTCACAGAGCAAGAGGGATTTTGCGTTGTTTTGATTTATCGGCTACACCGTTTGCACCAAGTGGAAAAAAAGCAAGTGAAGAAGCCTTGTTTCCTTGGATAGTTTCAGACTTTGGTTTGAATGATGCTATTGAAGCAGGTTTGGTAAAAACGCCAAGAGTTGTAGTGCGAGACGATGGAAACGTAGATAAAGATTTGCGTTCACGTTTGTATCACATCTATATGGACGAAACGGTGAAAGACGACATCAACCAAAAAGTTGATGAATCAACACCCCTCCCCGACCTTATCAGAAATGCTTATTTGCTTTTAGGCAAAGACTGGCAAGCCACTAAAGACGATTGGGAAAAAGCAGGATATAAAATTCCACCTGTGATGATTACGGTTGCCAACACCACTTTCACATCAGGAAGAATAAAATACTCAATCGACAAAGATGCTTTCAACCTTGCGGTGGCAGGTTTAGGCGATTTATGCAATCCTGAAAAGACCTTGCAAATTGACAGCAGCATTTTACAAAAAGCAGAAGCCGAAACCGAGGAACTAGAACTTGCAGAAGTAGAAGAAACTGAAGATGATACGGAAGATGCACCAAAAGAAAAGAAGCTAACCAAAAAACAACAAGCCGAACTTTTAAGAAAAACGGTTGACACCGTTGGAAAAATTGGAGAACTAGGAGAACAGATTCAGAATGTAATTTCTGTTGGAATGTTAAGTGAAGGTTGGGATGCCAAAACCGTAACGCATATTATGGGTTTACGAGCATTCAGCAGTCAGTTACTTTGCGAACAAGTTGTTGGTAGAGGTTTGCGAAGAACTTCGTATGATGTTGCAGGAGATGGATTGTTTGAAGCAGAGTATGTAAATATTTTTGGTGTTCCGTTTACATTCCTTCCACACGAAGGTGGAACAGATGGTCCACCACCGCCACCACCCAAACCAAAGACAGAAATAAAACCAGTTAAAGAAAAAGCAGAACATGAAATCAGTTTCCCGAATGTGGTGAGAATTGACCACATTTATAAGCCAAAACTGACTTTAGATTTAGAGAAAGTAAAATCTTTAGAGCTAGACCCTTATGATTCAATAACAGAAGCGGAATTAGCTGCGATTATTGCAGGAAAACCAAATCCAGCGGCACTTTCAGAAATTGATTTAAAGGAAATTGGAGAACGTTTCAGACTTCAATCCATCATTTTTAAAATTGCTTCCACTATTTACAATTCAGAGAAAAAACCTGACTGGAAAGGAAGTAAAGAAACATTCCTGATTCAACTCATTAGTATTATTGAGAAGTTTATCTACTCAAACAAAATCGTTATCAAAAATCCTTTATTCAATCAAGACGAAGTAAGGAAAAGAATTTTGATAATGCTAAACATGAACAAAGTTGTTCAGCACATTTGGAATGAAATACGAGCAGTAAACACAGAGGCTTTAACACCTGTATTTGACAAAGAGAATCCAATCCGTTCAACTTCTGATATCAGAACTTGGTGGACAAGCAAACCATGTGAATCATTTGAACAAACACACATAAACTTTGTTGTGGTTGATAGTAAATGGGAATATTTGGAAGCTAAGACAATTAATGAATCCAATGTTGTAAAATCATTTATTAAAAACGACCATTTGAATTTTGTAGTTTACTACAATTATCAAGGAGTAGTAAGACGCTTTTTCCCTGACTTTCTTATCAAACTAACAACAGGTGAATACTTAATTGTAGAAACCAAAGGACAAGACAACGAACAGGCCAAAACTAAACGAGCATATCTTGACGTATGGTGCCGAGCAGTGAATGAACATGGGGGTTTTGGAAAGTGGAAATGGATCGTTTCTTTTGATCCGAATGATTTACAAGAGAAAATTCAGACGAAATACAAAGAACAATAATCTGGGTATTATGGCGTGTAGAACCTAAAGATGATAATCTCAAATGGGTGCTAGGTTGCTTCGGCCCGGATTGTATTGCCTTGGCTATATAGGGCATCAATAACATTCTTATTCAGCTTGTGCCGCAGAGATAGTATGGGTGGGCCAGCATCTTCTTAATGCGGGATTGCCAGATATTTCCTAAATTTCGGCCTCAGTAAAGTGGATGATTATATATAATGTGACCGTAAAAGTAGATTTGAGCATACACCAAGATTGGCTTGGGTGGATGTTATTAAAGCATATACCCGATGTGATGAATACCGGGATGTTTCAGAGCCATCGTTTTTGTAAATTATTAGAGCAGGACGAATCGGATGGTATAACCTATGCCATACAGTATTTTGCGGAAAGTATGGAGAAGATATTTTTTTATCAGGAGAAATATGCCCCCGAATTACAAAAAGAACATTCGGATCGGTATCAGGGTCATTATGTCGTTTTCAGGACGCTGCTAAAGGTTATAGAGTAGTCCATTTTTTTACTATTTCGAAGAGTTCGCCTATTCTTTTTAGATAGGCCATTTCTTTCATTTTTTCACGGGCTTCGGCCACCGGAATACCGAAATATTGTTTATTCCCTTCCAAACTATGAGGAACACCGGACTTGGCTAATATTACGGCATTATCGCCTATTTCCAGGTCTTTAGAGATGCCTACTTGTCCCCATATAGATACATTATTGCCTATTTTTACCTTTCCGGCTATGCCCACCTGAGCTGCTAGCAAGCAATTTTTGCCCAGTACGGTACCGTGCCCTATATGGATGAGATTATCCATTTTGGTGCCGGCTCCTATGATGGTATCGCCGGATACGCCTTTATCTATCGTACAGTTATTGCCTATCTCCACATCGTTTTCTATGATCACCCTTCCACAAGAGAGTAAACGGGAATATCCCTCAGGTTTTTTCTTATAATAGAAGGCATCGCCGCCTATGACTGTATTAGCATGGATGATTACATTATCGCCTAGGATACAATCTTTATAGATAGATACATTTGCATGGATGATACAGTTTTTGCCTATTCTCACATTTCGGCCTATATAGACATTGGGTTGTATTACAGTGCCTTTACCCAGGATAAGATCATCGGCTATAGCCGAGTTGTCGGGGATAAATGGTTTCTGCTCATCTACTAACTTATTATAATCATCAAATGGACATGGCGATAGAATGATTATTTTATCGTGTTCTATATCTGTAGGCAGCGCATCTAATATAATCACACTGGCATCGGATAGCAGCGCTCTCTTATAATATTTTTGATTATCAGAAAAGGTGATATCCCCTTTCTGCACTTTGTGTATTTCATTTATGCCGCTCACGAGAAAATCTTTATCGCCCAATATATCTCTACATAGTTTTTGGGCTATAAGTCCGGCAGGTGTTGTTTTTTCAAATTTCATAAACGGGCTAAAGATAGTGAATTAAAAAAAAAGGGCAGAACACCTGGTTCTGCCCTCTCCGACATAATTTGTTTCTGCGCCTATTCTTTAATAAAACGGGCAGTTTGGTTTTGGGTACCGTTACTTATGAGTAGAAAATAGCTGCCACTACTAAGGCTACTCAGATGAAGCCCACGTACATTTATGCCTTTATCATCGGCCCATTCTCCGCCTATCAGTTTGCGACCACTTATATCAAGCAGGCTATAGGTTGTTTTGCCAAGAAGCGGACAGAAGTAACTGATTTCAATATAGTCTAAAGCCGGATTAGGTGCTATGAGTATATCACTAAAAGCGAGATTGCGGCGCTCTAATTTTACAATAGAGGAATTTTCACTTTCTCCGTCTAAGCTCACTATTATGAGGCGATAATAGGATTGTCCATCAGGAGCTTCTTTATCGAGGAAGGCATAATCTTTGCGTGTCTGGCTATTTTCTTGGCTCTCTATGGTGGCTACCTGCTGAAAATGAATGCCATCCGTGGATCTTTCGAGGCGGAAATAATCATTGTTTTCCTCCGATCCAGTGCTCCAAGTGAGGAGATTGCCTTCGGACATTACTTCACCCTGGAAAGCTAAAAGTTCTACCGAGGTATAGATACATTCTATTCTGTCAATTGATAGTGAAATAGAGCATTCCGGATGATTTGCCACTGAGATCTCATAGTTATATCCATTGTTTCCTTCATTTAGAAAAGGTCCATCGCTGAAAGATCCGGAAACGATACCATTCGTACCTATATCACTGCTCACTAGATAGCCACCATTACCAGGATTTCCACCGGATAAGCCCACTAAGAGCATAAAATCCTGTAGATTATCATTACAATCCACGTCTATATTGGCATAAAATCCATTACAGACATCATCTGCAATCACACCGGCGGCTATACCCGTTACATTGTATCCTTGATAGAGGGTAAAGGCAATGGTATTTCCGGTGATAGGATTGGCATCACTGTTTACTAATCCTCCCGTAGCCCCCTGTATGGTAAAAGTATAAGCTGAGGGAAGCTGGAAGTTTAGCATATATCCCGCTCCCGGGGTTAGTCCTGTAAATGCAAAACTACCATTGCCATCGGTGATGGTAGTATGTAAAGCACCGGTTGGAGAAATGAGGGTGACTAGTACACCTGCCAATCCGGTTTCTCCATTATTCATAAGCCCATCTGCATTCGCATCTATAAATACGATGGAACTCAATGATGCAGAGATGGTTGAGCAATTGCTGGTGAGAGAAGCAGAGGATACATCACAATCACTATTTCCTATATAAGCTACGGTTACTACTACATTCGTACCATTGGCAAAAGGACCTACTACATTCGATCCCGCCTGGGCATTTACGATAGATGAATTGGCAGAATTGCTGATGAGATAGCTTCCATTTCCACCGCTTATCGCTGTGTTTATGATAAATTCTTCATCATTTATGCAGGTAGCAGTAAAGTTTACGGAAGGGGCTATACACTGGGCAGAACAGTTTAGTACCGATACCGTAGAAGATACGGCAGCATCGGCACAATTTTGACCATCAATATCCGGGTTTATAACCGTATAGGTCACGGAATAATTGCCGGGTATGGCACCTGTTACACTGAGCACACCATTTGAAATCGTACCTACGGTAGAAGTGAAACTGCCACCTCCGGTAGCCTCATTGCTTAGCAGGGTAGCGAGATTTATACTGGTATTATAGACACCACCTGCCATATTGCAAAGACTTATATTGGACAGGGTTCCGGCATTTACCGTGCCGCAGGGTTGTACGCCGCAGTCATCGCTACTACATCCGTCTGAGCCTATGCTCTGGTTTGATAAGCCGAAAGAATTGCTAAAATAGGCTAGAAATCCCTGGCCATCCATGGTGTAAAAATTTAATATATAGATTCCGGAGTTGAGTGCCGTTTCACTGGCCTGTACTGCTCCTAATGGCATACCGCTAGCATCGTATAATCCCACAGATAGACCGGTCATAAGTGTCCATTCCTGACCCGGAGGACCGGTGATGGTAATTTCTTCGCCAAACATTCCTGTCGCCGCATTGTACGTGTCACAGCTGCAAGGATCAGAAATACTTATATCGGGTGCGGTAATGCTACAGTCTATAATGGTAAAATCAGTGCTCACCGTATTATCTGGACATATCGTACCGTCTGGCAAATCGGGATTAATAACCGTATAGGACAATGAATAGGTGCCAGGAGCAGATCCTATAGCATTGATAATATTGTCATTAATGGTGGCACCACTGATGCTATAATTTCCATCATCCGGATTTCCGGTATGCACTTCATATAAACTGGCCGTGGGATAGAAATCTCCCCCTTCCTGATTGCATAAGATAAATGAATATAATACCCCGGGATTTCCATTTTCGCAGCCCGGCGGCAAACAATCTAATGTGAGTGCCGAAGACACTACATTGCATGAGCTACCACCGGAATGATGCACGGTTATAACCACAGATTGCCCGTTGAGGAAGGGTCCCACTACATTTAATCCCGGCTGTGCATTTGCTGAACTCCCATTGAGCGAATTCGTGATGGTATAACTGCCATTGCCACCATTGATATTTACGGCTACCGAAAAACTGCTCGTGCCATTACATTGCGGCGTGAAGGTAACACTGGGTGCTATACATGGAATTACACATGTAGAAGACAGCGCTGTACTCGATACTGTGCAGCTGGCATCTTGTACACCGGTGAGGGTAATGGTTACAGAAGCGTTATTTGCAAAAGGTCCTACCTGTGTAGTGCCAGTAGCGGAGATAACAGAGGTAGTAGCATTAAGGCTATTAGATACCGTATAACTTGTATTTCCGCTGCCCATATTGGTCGTATTAATATTCACAAAAAATCCGCTGGTATTTCCTGTATTGCACACTGTAGCAAATGTAGCAGTGGGAGCTGTACATACCGGCGCGGTACAATCGGCCGTAAGCGAAGTACTCGATACTGTGCAGCTGGCATCTTGTACACCGGTGAGGGTAATGGTTACAGTAGCGTTATTTGCAAAAGGTCCTACCTGTGTAGTGCCAGTAGCGGAGATAACAGAGGTAGTAGCATTAAGGCTATTAGATACCGTATAACTTGTATTTCCGCTACCCATATTGGTCGTAT
>Ga0209398_1000152_pt1 | contig 52072 bp, 49 predicted proteins | sample AshMeaBigSpring_FD_184125 | JGI IMG/M metagenome (GOLD analysis project Ga0209398, IMG submission 184125) | Groundwater microbial communities from Big Spring, Nevada to study Microbial Dark Matter (Phase II) - Ash Meadows Big Spring (SPAdes)... | ecosystem: Environmental > Aquatic > Deep...
AAACCCAATCCGAATCAAATCCGTCAAAAAAAACGGATCCGATCACATCCGCTAAATCCGTTAAATCCGCGTTCCTGTTAATCAGTAATCAATATGAAAAAAAGTTTGAGTCATCAGATTAAACAATTGCAACGCTGATTCACGCAGATGAAGCGGATAGAAAGCGGATGAATTATTTTCTTCGAAAATACGATTTCGCAAAGAATATCAGGTGAAAGAACCAAGATAAAAGACAAAAATCATATCGTAAATGAGTACGCAGATTTAAAAGGATATATTGATGTGAGCAGATAAACCAAAGCAGATAGAACGAGGTGAAATCTGAGAACCGGCTGTTTTCGAAGAAAACCCAATCCGAATCAAATCCGTCAAAAAAAACGGATCCGATCACATCCGCTAAATCCGTTAAATCCGCGTTCCTGTTAATCAGTAATCAATATGAAAAAAAGTTTGAGTCATCAGATTAAACAATAGCAACGCTGATTCACGCAGATGAAGCGGATAGAAAGCGGATGAATTATTTTCTTCGAAAATACGATTTCGCCAAGAATATCAGTTGAAAGAACCAGGATAAAAAATCAAGACAAAAGATTAAAGACAAAAGAACCAGGACAAAAGACAAAAAATATATCAGCCTGTTTTAGCCGTCTTTGCTCTTTGCTCTTTGTTCTTTAATCAAAAACAGAGTTATTCATTCAAAAGACAAAAGCCAAAAGCCAAAAGATTAAAGAACCAAGACAATAGATTAAATGAGTATCTGTCTGCTTTTAGCAGTCTTTGCTCTTGGTTCTTTGTTCTTGAATCAAATAAAAAGTTATTCATACAAAAATACAGATCAAAATGAAAAAGCAAATTGTAATGCTGTTCTCAGCACTGTTATTGAGTGGATTTATTTGTGCTCAACCCCCAATGGGCGGAGGAATGCCAACAGGTGGAATGGAAGGTGGTCAGGGAAGAGGCCCTGGAGGCCCTGGCGGACAAGGTAGAGGTCCCGGTGGTCCCGGTGGAATGCCCGGCATGACAAAAGTTTCCATCAAACCCAAATACAGCGATGTGGCTTACGCATCAGTTTCTGCCGCTCAAAAACTGGATATCTATCAGCCTAAGAAAATCAAAAAATCGGCTCCGGTTATCGTTTATATCCACGGTGGCGCATTTAAGTTTGGCGATAAAGCCGGTTTTATGGATTTGGCTTCCATCAAAAAAATGGTCGATGCCGGCTTCATCGTGGCCAGCATCAACTACCGATTGAGCAACGAAGCTATCTTCCCCGCGCAGATTCAGGATGTAAAAGCGGCAATCCGTTTCCTCAGAGCCAATGCTGCCAAATACAAAATCAATGCCGATAAAGTCTTCTCATGGGGTGGTTCTGCCGGCGGTTGCTTATCTGCTCTCGCGGCTACTTCAGGCGGAGTGGCCGAACTCGAAGGGGCCGAACTGGGCAATGCCTCTTTCTCTTCTCGGGTAGTGGCGGCCATCGACTGGTACGGTCCTATCGACTTCCTCACCATGCAGGAGCAGGGCAAACAACAGGGTATCAATATCAACACAAACGATGCCAACTCGCCCGAATCGAAACTTATTGGTGGTGCCATTCAGGAGAATGCCGAAAAGTGTGCCAAAGCCAATGCGATGAAGTACATCACCCCCGACGATGCAGCGGTCTATATCCAATACGGTACTACCGACCGAAACATTCCGGCCATGCAAAACGAAAATTTCTACAACGCGCTGCTCTCTGTTTTGGGTAGCGACAAGGTGAAAAAGGATGTAATTGAGGGTGCAGGCCACGGCGGACAACAGTTCGATTCCGACGAAAATATGGCTAAACTCATTGCTTTCCTCAAGAAATATGAATAAATAGTTCTTCTCTTTTCTGACGTCAATAATTATCAGATTTCGCAACGGTTGAATCTCCCCAATTCGCCTTTGCGAAATCTGCTTTTTCACCATCAGAGATAGTTATTCCTGCTTTTTTGCTAATTTTACCCCCATTATTCCAGATGTTATGAAACGCAGCCTCATCATTTACGGCATCATATACACCCTTATAGCCGGTGTATTGGTTGCTCTCACACCCTTTTTCATTGCATTAGACCACGGCCGAAGCCTGCTCGACCCCATTGTCCTTTTTATCCTCAGTGGCATGGTGGCCGGCGGTAGCTTTTTTCTCAACTCCTTTTATCTGACCACCTTCCCGGTCAGAAAGAGAATCATCATCAACATCATCGTTTATCTGTTGCTCACCGGTCTCTGCATCCTTATCCACAAACCATTGTGGGATAGCATGACGGCCGAGTTTCACATCGAACAACCCTTTATTCGCGACGAGTTTCTGCGCAATGCCCTCATTTTCAGTATCAGTTATCTTATCGCTCTTTTCTATTTATACAGAATCAAAAACAAAGAGATTGAGCACGAACTCGAATTTGTGAAACAGGAAAACCTCACCACGCAGGTAGAGTCGCTCAAGCAGCAGATGAATCCGCATTTCTTCTTCAACGCGCTCAATACCCTCAGCGGCCTCATTCGGGAGGATTCTACCCGAAGCATCGAATTCCTCGACAGCCTCTCGCAGGTGTTTCGCTATGTGCTCTCTATGCAGGACAAAAACCTCGTTTACCTCAAAGAGGAGCTCGCCTTTGCCGACGCGTTTATCTTTATGCAGAAAATTCGTTTCGAAGACAAATTTCAGGTTACTATGGAGCTCGACCGCGACGACAACGACCAGATTGTCTCGCTCAGTCTGCAACTTCTCCTCGAAAATGCCATCAAGCACAACAACATGACCCGCTCCAATCCCCTGATTATCCGTATTTACCGACAAAACGACTTTCTCGTGGTCGAAAACAACATACAACCCAAACTAAAAGGTGTGGAGAGCACCCGCATCGGACTCCGAAATCTCGAAACCCGCTGCCGGCTTCTTGTTGGCAAGTCCATCGAAATCACCCACACCGATACGCTTTTTCAGGTCAAAGTTCCGTTAATCCATTCTGTATGAAAATAGTAATTGTAGAAGACGAACTGGTTGCTATCCGCAATCTGCGCAATATCCTGCAACAAATTGCGCCTCACACCCACGTAGTGGCAGAGCTCGAATCGGTTGAAGAGGCCATTTCCTGGTTTCGGACCAATCCAGCCAACTCTTTTGATCTGGTTTTGTCCGATATTCAGCTTTCCGACGGCCTCTCCTTCGATATTTACGAGCAGGTGGAGATTGCTGCTCCCATCATCTTTATCACCGCTTTCGACGAATATGCTCTCCGCGCTTTCCGCGCCAATGGCATCGACTACCTGCTCAAACCCATACAGCCGGCCGAACTGGCCAAAGCGCTCGATAAGGTGCAAAGCCGAAACCAACCCGTTGTTACGCAGCTGCAACTGGCCGATATACAGCGGATTATTGCCCAGTCAGCTGCACCTGCCAGCTACCGTCAGTCGTTTGTTGCCTACAAAAAAGAGAAAATTATCCCCATCCCCGTCGAGCGCATTGCCTACTTCTACATCGATAACCAGCAGGTCTACGCCATGCTCACCGACCACGATAAGGCGCCGATTTCCGAAACAATGGACGAAATCGAAAAGCAGCTCAATCCCGACCTCTTCTTCCGTGCCAACCGTCAGACGCTTATCTGCCGGCGCGCCATCGTCGAGGCCGAAACCCATTTCAGCAACCGACTCGTCGTGAAAGTTACCCCGCCGGCACCCGAAAAAATATATATTAGTAAGGAGCGGGCCTCAGTTTTTCGAAAATGGATTGCCAGATAGCTTTTTTTTTTCTAACTTTGTACAAAGATTACCCAAATAAATACTCAAAATGAAATTAGCAGTTATCGCTCACGACGGAAAAAAGGCCGAAATGGTTGGCTTTCTCAACAAGCACATCGACTTGTTGCACAAAAAAAACGTTCAAATAATCGCAACCGGCACCACCGGTAAACACGCCGAAGCTGCCGGTCTCACCGTCGAACGCGTTTTGTCGGGTCCGATGGGCGGCGATGCACAAATTGCCTCGCAGGTAGCCGAAGGTCTTATCGACCTCGTGTTTTTCTTCCGCGACCCGCTCGACAAACACCCGCACGAACCGGATGTACAAATGCTTATGCGTGTGTGCGACGTACACAATGTACCCCTCGCTACAAATCCCGCTACTGCCGCGCTTATGATCAAAGGCGCAACTATCGAAGATTAATTTCCATTATTCCGCGTAAAAACAAAAGCTAAACTTTATGTGCCAAATGATAATTGCATTGTTGATTATCATTTGATAAAGCATTCTCAAAATTAGCTAATCAATATTTCGTAAAAAAAAGAGGTCGCTTTCTGTGTATTGCGCCCTCTTTTTTTTACGAGATATTGATATTTTTTACTACATTTGTAATCAATGTAGAATAAAGTAAACAACAGCATTCTGTTGGGTGGTTTTATTTTGATATAATTCTTTGATAGTGAGTAACTAATAAGAGAAGGGGAGGACTTAGTTCCGGATTGTTTGGCATATTCCGGCTGTGGTGTTGATAATACAAAAGAGCATCATAATTTCGTTTACGCCTCTTTTATTTGTGTTAAATTAGTTAAATATTCTTTTTTGCACGTTGTTACCTGACTTTCTGATGTGTCATTGATAAATTTACCGTATTTTTCTGTTTTTTATTTGTAAATCAGATTGTTGCACCAATATTGCTTGGGAGCGACGGGGCTTTGCCATAATTACGCTATCCGAATAGAAATATATATTTCTCGATTAAATATGGATATCTTTACATTTTAGGAACTATACTATTTACTGTGTATGGTCAAATGATTCTTAAGTGGAGAATTACTCAGTTATCCTGGGTCCCCGATACATCAGGAATTGTACCCATGATTACAGGCTATCTGAAGTTTTTGATAGATCCGTTTATCCTTTCCGGTTTTGTGTCTGCCTTTGTAGCTTCAGTTTTTTGGATGCTGGCCATGACTAAGTTCGAAATTACTTTTGCCTACCCCTTTATGAGCCTGTCGCCGGCTCTTGTTTTTTTATTGGGCGTATTGTTGCTCGGCGAAACTTTTACCCTGGGCAAGTTGCTGGGACTGATTATCATTATTGCGGGCATCATTGTAACAGTTAAGCTTTAGAATTATGAAAAATGAGGTGCTTTTGTCGATTGTTTCACCGGTTTACAGGGCAGAAAAGATAGTTCCGGAACTGGTACGACAAATCATAGAATCGGTATCGACCATTACCAATGATTTCGAAATTATTCTGGTAAATGACTACTCACCCGATAATTCGTGGGAGAAAATAGCGCTGGAGTGCGAAAAAGACAAGCGCGTAAAGGGAATCGACCTAAGCCGAAACTTTGGTCAGCACTACGCCATCACAGCCGGGTTGAATTATGCAAAAGGCAAATGGGTGGTGGTGATGGATTGCGACCTGCAGGATCGACCAGACGAAATACCCAATCTCTACAATCAGGCTCTCAAAGGTTGGGACATCGTGTATGCCCGCAGGGTAGCCCGTAAAGATAAATTTTTTAAACGCTTGTCTTCCACCCTTTTTCATGCAGTTTATGGCTATCTTAGCGGACTGAAAACCGATAAAGAGATTGCCAACTTTGGCATTTATCATCAAAAGGTGATTGCCGAATATGTGAAGATGAAAGAGGTGGCTCGTTCATTTCCCTCTTTGGTGCGCTATCTTGGATTCAAAACTTGTGCTATTGAGGTTAAGCATGCAGACAGATTTGAAGGCACAACCTCCTATTCGTTTGCCAAACTGATCAAACTGAGTATGGATGTGATTCTTTCAAACAGCAATAAGCCTCTCCGGATGACCGTTAAACTGGGTTTTCTTATCTCTTTGCTCTCCTTTTTGCTGGCAATATACAATGTATTTGCTCACTTTACAGGCATTATTAAGGTTGAAGGTTTTACCTCTACCATCTTTTCTATTTGGTTTGTTGGTGGGTTAATTCTCTTTGTTTTGGGAATAGTCGGGCTCTACATCGGTAAAATATTTGATCAGGTGAAAGAGAGGCAAATCTATATTGTATCCAAAGAAATAAATATTGAGAAATGAAGATAGAAAATTACGGTGTTGTATTAACACGATTAACAGAAGAGAAAATTGAATTAGTTCGTAATTGGCGAAATGACCCAAAAATTTCTCAATATATGGAGTTTAAAGAGTACATTACGCCTGAAATGCAAATTAATTGGTTTCGCAGAATTGATAATGAAAACAATTTTTATTTTATAATTGAATTTGAAAAAAAAGAGATAGGCCTGATCAATGTTAGGGATATTGATTATAATGAAAAAGTTGGTGAAGGTGGAATTTTTATTTATGATGATGATTGCCTCAACTCAGATTTATCATTCAGGGTTGGCGTTTTGTTAAATGATTTTTGTTTCGAAACTCTCAAGCTTGAAAAATTAAAGGCACATATCTTGAATAATAACAAGAGAGCAATTCAATTTAACAAAATGTTTGGGTACAAAATTGTGGATGGACAGGACGATGTTAATAATCAATTGTATTATTTATTGCGAAGTGATTATATCGAAAAAAAAGAGAGAATAATTAGATTGTTTTAATTTTAAATTTATTATTATGGAACTGGAAAAATTTGTTGCCAATTTTGCAGCACAGTTTGATGAAACTGATGCAAGTATTTTCACTGCCGAAACTAAGTTTCGTGATGTTGAAGAATGGTCTTCTATTTTAGCTTTGTCTCTTATTGCAATGGTTGATGAAGAGTATGATGTAAAACTAAAGGGCGATGATATTCGCAATTCTCAAACGGTGAATGATTTATACGAAATTGTAAAGTCTAGGAAGTAATGGCATATTTGAATATACCAAATGTAGTAGTGCGGGGGATTTCAGCTTGTGTCCCCCGACACATTGATGAAAATATTAACTATCCTATGGAAGAAGAGGATAGAGTTAAATTAATTTCATCGATTGGTGTAGAGCGTAAGAGAATAGCAGATAAAGATACTTGTACTTCAGATTTGTGCTTCAAAGCTGCAGAAAAACTAATAGATGAGCTTAACTGGGATAAGAGTGAAATTGATTGTCTTATTTTCGTTACTCAAACACCTGATTTTATTCTTCCTGCCACTTCGTGTATTTTGCAACACAGATTAGGTTTGAGTACAGAATGTTATACTCAGGATATTTCTTTGGGTTGTTCTGGTTGGGTGTACGGATTTAGTTCAATTGCATCTCTGTTATTTGCTGGTGGTGGTAGTCTCAGAAAAGCTTTACTTTTAGTCGGAGATACAACTTCGAAAGTTAATTCAAAAAATGATAAAAGCACTTGGCCTCTATTTGGAGATGCCGGAACTGCTACAGCATTGGAATTTGAACTTGGTTCTGATGGCTTAAAGTTTCACTTAGCAAGTGATGGTGATGGAGCAGAAGCTATTATTATTAAAGATGGTGGCTATAGAAATATTATTTCGGACGCAAGTTTGGTGAGTAACTTTTTTGAGGAAGGTATTAGCAGAACCAATTTAGATGTCTATTTGGATGGAATGAGTGTATTTTCATTTGCAATTTCGAGAGCGCCACAAAGTGTAAAGAAGCTAATTGAGAAATTTGAAATAGATAAAGATTCTGTTGATTATTTTGAATTTCATCAAGCCAACCTTTATCTAAATGAAAAGGTGAGGAAGAAACTGCAACTCGAGCCAGAAAAAGTTCCCTATTCATTGAAAAACTTTGGAAACACAAGTTCAGCTACAATACCATTGACTATGGTGACGGAATTACGAGACAAACTAAAATCTAAGAAATTAAGCCATATTAGTTGTGCTTTTGGAGTTGGTCTTTCTTGGGGTAGTGTCTATTTTAACACAGACAAGATTGTATGTCCAGATTTAATAGAATATTAACGTAACAGCTATGTATAATCCATTTACATTAGAAGGTAAAGCAATTCTTGTAACGGGTGCGTCTTCGGGCATTGGACGTGCAACGGCTATAGAATGTTCAAAAATGGGAGCAACAGTTGTTATAACTGGTAGAAATGAACAAAGATTGAATGAAACGTATTTACAATTGGAAGGAGATAATCATATACAAATTATTGCAGATCTTTGTGTGAATTCTGATATTGATGTATTGGTTGATCAACTTCCTCTTTTAGATGGGTGTGTAAATAATGCAGGTGTTGTAAAAACCTTGCTAACTCAATTTATTTCAGAAGAAGCCATTAAAAACATTTTGCAGGTAAATACAATCGCTCCTATTTTATTGACGCAGCAACTAATTAAAAAGAAAAAACTCAATAAAAATTCTTCTATAGTTTTTACTAGTTCTGTTTCAGGAGTGTTTGTTGCTGCTTTAGGAAATGTTTTATATTCAACATCTAAAGGTGCTATTAACGGGTTTGTGAAAAATTCAGCTTTAGACTTAGCTTCGAAAAAAATTCGTGTAAATGCTGTTACTCCTGCAATGATAAATACAGCAATTTTTGATGAAGGTACAATTACAGAAGAACAGCTTCAGGAGGATATGAAAAAATATCCTTTAAAACGGTATGGAAAGCCTGAGGAAGTTGCTTTTGCAATAATCTATTTGCTATCTGATGCATCATCATGGGTTACAGGTTCTAATTTACTAATTGATGGAGGTTTCTCTTTATTATAAAATAACATGAATCAGGCATATATAAAAGCAATATCATATTATCTTCCAGAACGGGTTTTGACAAATGAAGATTTGATCAAAGAATTTCCCGAATGGACAGTAGAAAAAGTGGCTTCAAAAATTGGCGTGAATAAACGACATGTTGCTGGTGAAAATGAAACTGCAGCTGATTTGGCAACAATGGCAGCTGATAAGTTATTTTCTGAATATAAAATCGATAAATCTGTTGTCGATTATGTTCTGCTTTGCACACAAAGTCCAGATTACTTTTTACCAACATCAGCATGTTTAATTCAAAGCCGTTTGGGTTTATCTACTTCATGCGGAGCTTTGGATTTTAACCTTGGATGTTCTGGTTATGTCTATGGATTGTCATTGGCCAAGGGCTTAATTGTTGGTGGAATTGCAAAAAATGTATTATTGCTAACTGCCGAAACTTATAGTAAACATTTACACCCTAAAGATAAAGGTAATCGAACAATTTTTGGCGATGCTGCTTCTGCAACATTAATTTCTACAGATGGATTTGCGGAAATTGGAAACTTTAGTTTGGGAACTGATGGTTGTGGGGCTGAAAATTTAATAGTAAGAAAGGGTGGGCTTCGACAACCAAATGCATTAAATGATTTGTCGTTTGATGAAGTAGAAAATCCAATATCAAGCGACTATTTATATATGAATGGAAGTGAGATATTTAATTTTACATTAGAAAATGTACCTATTCTTGTTTCAGACACCTTAAAAAACAATTCGGTGCAACAAGACGATATTGATTTGTTTGTATTTCACCAGGCAAATAAGTATATGATGAATTTTTTGCGTAAAAAGATTAAAATTGAAGATGAAAAATTCTTTTATTATCTTGAAAATGTAGGGAATACTGTTTCTTCTACAATTCCTATTGCCCTATATGAAGCTCAGAAAGAAGATAAGTTGCATGGTAATATTTTACTTGCAGGCTTTGGCGTGGGGTATTCATGGGGCGGTGTGATTCTTAAATCAAAACAGATGAATAACTCTATCTAACTGCACTCAATAATTCATTTAGATAAATCTCAATTAGAAATTGATTGATAGCTAAATAATTATTAATGCATGTTCCAAAAAAAAACTAAATATTTCGGAATGATATTTTCGAATTATTTTGTCATTTAGTACAATCTGAATCCTTAATATTGCTCAATATAATTCATATGTTTTGCACGATATATATATATACTATCTTTTATCAAAATTATTTATAATATTCACGGCAAAAAATCTTGAGCTCTTATTTCGATTCATTGCCAACATAAACAACTATGATACCCTTCAATAAACCCTATCTCACAGGCAAAGAGGCCCATTACATGTACAAGGCCGTAATGGACGGTAAGTTATCCGGCAACGGTATGTTTACCAAAAAATGCCAGAGCTATTTCGAGCAGACTTACGGTTTCGGGAAGTGCCTGCTCACTACCAGTTGCACCGATGCGCTGGAGATGTGTGCTCTGCTTGCCCGCATCGAGCCGGGCGATGAGGTTATTATCCCGTCGTATACCTTCGTCTCTACAGCGCTTGCTTTTGTGCGACAGGGGGCTAAAATAGTTTTTGCCGACAGTTGTGCCGATAATCCGAATATAGATGCCGATAAAATAGAAGCACTTATTACTGAACGAACACGTGTGATAGTGCCGGTTCACTACGCTGGTGTAGCATGTGATATGGATAAGATTATGGAGCTGGCAGCCAGATACAATCTTATTGTGGTGGAAGACGCTGCTCAGGCGGTCGATTCGTATTACATATCTCCCAAAACCGGCGAAAAACGAGCGTTGGGCTCCATAGGCCATTTGGCCGCTTTTTCGTTTCACGAAACCAAAAATATCATTGCCGGAGAGGGCGGAATGCTGGCTATCAACGATATGCAGTATGCCCACCGGGCCGAAATATTGTGGGAGAAGGGAACCAATCGGGCAGAGTTTTTCAGGGGAGAGGTCAATAAATATGGTTGGGTAGATCTGGGTAGCTCCTTTCTGCCTTCGGAGGTAATAGCTGCCTTTTTGTGGGCTCAGATTGAGTCAATCAGGGATATTCAACGTCGTCGTCTTGAAATCTGGAACTGGTACGATGCGCACGCGGAAGAGTTGTTTGCCGGCTTTACTTTCGAAAAGCAAAAAATGCCGGATTATGCCACCAATAATGGTCACATGTTTTATTTGGTTTTTCCTTCGTTGGATGAACGAACCCGGTTTATTGATGAGATGAAGGCGAAATCTTTTTTTCCTGTATTTCATTACCTGAGTTTGCACAAAAGTCCATACTATACAGCCAAACATGATGGACGGGAACTACCGTGTAGTGATCGTTTTGAGGAGTGTTTGGTGAGGTTGCCTTTTTATTATGAGCTGGATGAGGTGGAGATGATGAAACAGTTATCCCTATAAATTTCAGGCTTTCAATTTTTAAATAATTCATTGATTGTTCAGCCGGATTCTTCGAGAGCTATATTGCTTGTATTAAATAGTTATTTAAAACACTATGATGTTTATTTACTTAGATTATTCAGGTCTGGTATATGTGAAGATGCTTAAATAAATTGTTTACTGTTATATTAAATGAAACCACAAATAATAAACTTGCCAAAGATTCCTGACCGAAGGGGTAATCTAACTTTCTTTGAAGGGAACAATCATATTCCATTTCCAATAAAAAGAACTTATTGGATATACGACGTACCCGGAGGAGAGACTCGTGGCGGACATGCTTTTCGAGAGCAACAAGAGTTTATTATTGCATTGTCGGGTAGTTTCGATGTAGTGATAGATGATGGAAATGAGAGACAGATTTTTCATTTGAACCGCTCATATTATGGGTTGTATGTGCCCAATGGCATTTGGCGGCAAATGGAGAACTTCTCAACTAATTCGTTGGGATTGGTTGTCGCTTCGACCACTTACAATGAGAATGACTATATTTGGGATTACGAACAATTTATTAAAAACAGATAAAAATGGAAGAGGCAAAAAAATCAACTGTATTCGATTGTTCTGTTATTGAATTGGATAAGCATCACCACGAGAAGGGCAATATCACGGTGATTGAGAACAATCAGGAAGTTCCCTTTGATGTGAAACGGATATATTATCTTTATGATGTGCCCGGTGGTGAATCCAGAGGTGGACATGGTCATAAGGAGCTGAGGCAACTAATAGTAGCAGCCGGAGGTAGTTTTGATGTAATATTGGATGATGGGAAGGTAAAACGCGCGATTACGCTCAACAGACCCTATTACGGGTTGCTTGTTGTGCCGGGTATCTGGCGGGAGTTGGTCAACTTCTCATCAGGATCCACGCTCTTGGTTATGGCTTCGCATACGTATGATGAGGCTGATTATATCCGCAGTTATGAATGTTTCTTAGAATTTAAAACAATATGATACATTCAACATCAGAAGTTCAGACCCTCAAAATCGGAGATGATACATTTGTTTGGCAAAATTGTGTAATCTTAAAAAATGCAGTTATTGGATCAAATTGCAATATCAATGCCTTTTGTTTTATTGAAAATGATGTTGTAATTGGTAATAATGTGACTGTAAAGTGTGGGGTGTATTTATGGGATGGTATTTGCATTGAAGATAATGTTTTTATAGGGCCCAATGTAACATTCACTAATGACAAATATCCAAGATCTAAACGATATCCTTTGGAATTTAACAAAACACTGATAAAAAAAGGTGCCTCAATAGGCGCAGGTTCAATTATTCTTGGAGGAGTTTCAGTTGGTGAGGATTCAATGGTCGGAGCCGGGAGTTTAGTAACCAAAGATATTCCGGATGGAGAATTGTGGATGGGGCGACCTGCTGTTTTTGTTCGAAAGATAATATAATTAAATTTACTCATAATCGTTCAATGATAAAATTCCTTGATCTTCAAAAAATTAATGCCAAATACGCTCAAGAGCTTAAGGCAGCTACAGCCAGAGTAATCGATAGTGGTTGGTACCTCTTGGGCAACGAGGTGAAAAACTTAGAAACCAATCTGGCCGGATATGTAGGTGTAAAGCACGCCATTGGAGTGGCCAACGGACTGGATGCTCTGCGTCTGATTTTTAAAGCATATATCGAAATGGGTGTGATGCAAGAGGGTGACGAGGTAATAGTGCCGGCCAATACCTACATCGCATCTATTTTGGCTATCAGCGATAATCGTCTGAAGCCGGTGCTTGTAGAGCCTGATCTGAATACCTATAATCTGGACATTTCGTTGATTGAAAAAGCTATAACTTTACGAACTAAAGCCATATTGGTGGTACATCTTTATGGTCGGGTTTGCTGGAGTGATGAGTTGGCTGCCATAGCCCAAAAGAATAACCTGCGAATAATAGAGGATAATGCACAGGCTATTGGAGCCATATATTCAGATGATTCCGGACAAAACAGAAAAACCGGTGCTCTGGGCGATGCTGCAGGATTTAGCTTTTATCCGGGCAAAAATCTCGGTGCATTGGGTGATGCAGGTGCTGTAACGACCAATGATGATGCTTTAGCCGAAATGGTGCGGGCATTGGGTAACTACGGCAGCAAAAAGAAATATGTCAACGAGTACCAGGGGCTAAATAGCCGTTTGGACGAGATGCAGGCAGCTATACTGGATGTTAAATTACGATTTATAGATGCGGATAATCAGAGAAGACGCGATATCGCAAAAAATTATATCGGGAATATCAAAAACGAGTTAATTTTGCTTCCTGATTTTCCTGAAAATGCTACGGAGCATGTTTGGCATCTCTTCGTAGTGCGCTCGATATACCGCGATCTGTTGCAAAATTATTTGACTGAAAATGGCATTCAGACACTTATTCATTATCCAATTCCACCACACAAACAAGGGGCCTACTCAGGAATGAATCAAGATAAGTATCCGGTCACGGAGTCTATTCATGCCCAGGTGTTGAGCTTGCCTATTAGTCCGGTAATGACGGATGATGAGGTTGCCGGTGTGATTGCGGTGATAAATAGTTTTCAGAATAATAAATGACAGGTCAACAATCTTCCTATCGCCAAATAATGAAAGCCACCACCATCTTTGGCGGCGTTCAGGTTTTCAATATTCTGATATCAATCATCCGTTCCAAATTTGTGGCTGTACTTCTTGGTCCGGCTGGAATGGGAATTATGGGTTTGCTAACTTCTACTACAGGTTTTATTGCTAGTCTTACCAACTTCGGTTTAAGCACAAGTGCTGTAAAAGATATTGCAGCCGCGAACAGCTCCGAAGACCAAAACAGAATATCAACAGTTGTTACTATTTTTCGTCGATTGGTTTGGATTACCGGACTTTTAGGCACGTTGATTACACTGTTTTTTTCATCTTGGCTTAGTCTGCTTACATTTGGCAATACAGATTATACTTATGCGTTTGTTTGTTTATCTATCACTTTGTTGTTGAGTCAGTTAAACAGTGGACAAATGGTGCTTTTGCAGGGGATGCGTCAATTGAAACTTCTTGCAAAAGCAGATTTAGCAGGAAGTGCTTTAGGATTGTTCATCACTTTACCATTATACTATTACTACGGTAAAGGAGGTATTGTACCCGGAATTGTAGCTTCAGCCCTGCTATTGTTATTACTATCCTTGTTTTATTCTCGCAAAATCGATATTAAACCAATATCCGTGTCATCTGCACTAACTATATCTGAGGGTAAAGGTATGTTGCGAATGGGTTTTTTAATTAGTATGAGCGGATTGTTGAGTGTGGGAGCCTCTTACATCGTTCGTGTTTTTATTGGGCGGACAGGCGGAGTGGAGCAGGTTGGTCTTTACAATGCCGGTTTTTCTATCATCAATACCTATGTGGGTTTAGTATTTAATGCAATGGCTACAGATTATTATCCTCGCTTGTCAGCAGTTGCACACGATAATAGTTCTTGCCGTCAGATTGTAAATCAACAGGCTGAAATTGCATTGTTGATTCTTGCACCTATATTGGTTGTTTTTCTTGTATTTATCAATTGGGTAGTTGTTTTGCTCTATTCTCATAAGTTTGTTGATGTTAATGTCATGATTTATTGGGCAGCTTTGGGTATGTTTTTTAAGGCCGCCAGTTGGTCGGTTGCCTTTGTTTTTATCGCAAAGGGAGCAAGTAAATTGTTTTTCTGGAGCGAATTGGCTGCCAATATTTACGTTTTGGTGTTTAATCTGATTGGGTATTATTATTGGGGTTTGGCCGGATTAGGTTTATCATTTGTAGCAGCCTATTTACTCTATCTTATTCAGGTTTTTTTTATTAGTAAAAAAATGTTTGATTTTTCCTTCGACAATAGTTTTCGGTCGATTTTCACGATACAATTTTCATTCGCTGTTGCTGGATTTTTAGCGGTCTCTTTTTTTACACCGATTTATGCTTATGGAGTGGGAATAATTCTTATTTCTCTCTCGGTATGGTTTTCTTTTCGGGAGCTGGAGAAGAGAATTGGGTTAATAGCCGGAATTAAATCATTTTTACATGAGACTAGAAATAATCTTGATTCATTTAATTAATAACATTGATTTCATTTGAAGCTATGTTTCGATTCTACTATAGTAATACCTCTTTTTTTGCATTTCTGACTTTGTTTATTGGGCATATATTGTATTATGTGTCTATGAGTGTAATGGGGGAATCTAATATTCGATTATGGGTAATATTATTTAGTACTTTTATTTGTTTTGGATTAATTATTTTTTCTTTGATTTATCAGAAAGATTATGCTGATAAAGTACCTAAGTCGATGCAAATTGCGATAATGATTTTGTTAATCTGGAATACAATCGGTTTTTTTAGAGGGCTATTTGAAATAAAAAATTATGAAGACTTTCGAGATTTTTTTTCAGATGAAACGCAGGGATTGGCTGGATTTGCACCTTTGTTCTTTTTTATTGGAATAAGATCTGCTGATTATGTACGTATTTTTAAATCATTTAGGCTGTTTCTGATTTTATTAATCCCATTGCCAATATTTGTCGATTTATCATCAATTGAGGGGGCTGTTACCCCCTTGTTAATATATGTTCTGTACTTGATTTTATTAATACCTAATTGCTCTAATAAGGAAAAGATATTTATTACTATATGGTCCGTTTTATGTATCTATAATTCTATGCAAAACAGAAGTGCATTTACAAGAATTGGTTTTTGCTATGGAATATTGCTTTATGTTTATTTATTTAATGCTGTTGTTAAAGTTAAATTGTGGGTAATTATTGCTTCAGTTTTTCTGTTAATTACTCCTGTTTTCTTTCTTTATCAAGGCATTCGTGGAGATAATATCTTTGAACGGGGGGCTTCATCTGTATCGGAAAGAACGGAAGAAGAAAGTTTAAATTCAGATACGAGAACGTTTCTTTATGTTGAGGTATTTGGCGTTTTCCAAAGCCGGAAGGATCTTTTTCTTGGAAAAGGAGTATATGCCGCATACAAAACTGATTTTCTCGATATGGGTACAAGACGATATACCGAAGTTGGCTTTTTAACTATGCTTCTTCGTTTTGGTGTTATTGGAGTTGTTCTTTACTTGGTTGTATTGGTTATGTCTGTCTACAATGGTATTTCAAAATCGCAGAACTTGTATATACAAAGTGTTGCAATTTTTGTCTCTTTTTACTGGCTTTTTCTATTTATAGAAAATGTGATTGCGTTTAATATGCTAAACTTTGTTTTTTGGTTTTTGGTTGGAGTTATCTCAGTTTCCTCCAATTGTAATCTCAAGGATGAGGAAATTAAGCCGGCTTTCATTGGTGAGAGTCGTAAAATAAGAATAGGGCAATTTACATTTTAAGATATTGTTATGAAGATTCTATGGTTGACACATACACCCTGCTCGGCTTTGCGGTATTATGGTGAGAGAATTAATTCTGCGGGCTGGTTAATTAATCTGGAAAATGAACTTAAACAAGTGCCTGAGATTGATTTGCATATTTGTTTTTATAAAGATGAAGATAAATCTTTTACTTACGACAATACAACTTATCACTCTTTGAAAAGAACATTCTCAGGTAATAAATTCTCTAGGGCTATTGGTCGGTTATTTAACCGGCGATTTAACGATCTGGATGAGTTAAGTCGCTTATTAATCCTTATTGAGACTATAAACCCGGATTTAATTCACATTCATGGCACAGAAGAGAATTTTGGATTGATACAAGATCGGGTAAATATGCCTGTCGTTTTATCTATGCAAGGAGTTTTAAACTCATGCGCAGAAAAATATTTCTCAGGAGTGCCCCGTTGGGCGGCTTTTCGTTATTCATCTTTAAAGAATATATTAGTTGCAAATTCTGGTGCCAAATACTTCGATTATTTATCTTCTCTGGCAAAGCGGGAGGCTGATATTTTGAAACAAGCGAAGAATATAATAGGTCGAACAGATTTTGATAGACAAATTACTCGCATGTTTGCGCCCAAATCTGCTTATTATGTTGGAAATGAAATTTTGCGTGAGGATTTTTATACAGGCCATTGGGAAAATAGATCGAAGAATAATGTGTATAGAATTATTTCAATAGCAAGTGGCGCCATGTATAAAGGGGTAGAAGATATTTTCAAAACAGCAGATGTTTTGATGAAGCATACTGACCTTAAATTTACATGGAGTATTGTTGGTTTTGATGATCAAGAAGGATTGTGGACTATTCTTCGTCGATGGAAAAAATATAATTTGAATAATTTCCCGATTGAATTTTTAGGATCAATGAATGCTTCTGAGATTGTTGAGTGTTTCAATGATTCAGACCTTTTTTGTCAGGTTAGTCATATTGAGAATAGTCCAAATAGTTTGTGTGAGGCAATGATGTGGGGTATTCCTGTTGTTGCTTCTTCAGTAGGAGGAACTTTCTCTATGTTGACAGATAAAGTTGAAGGCGTATTAGTGCAGGATGGAGATCCATTTGCTATGGCCGGAGCAATTTATGATAGTTACATAAACAGAAATGTATATTTGAAATATGCGGAAAAAGCTAAAGTCAGAGCTATGAAAAGGCATGATAAAGGCCAGATTCTTAAAGATGTTATAACGATTTATACTGATGTGTTGAGGCAGAAATGATAATGAATTCTAATCCCTTTCCCTTTCTTTGGTTGGGAATTGATAATTGTAATTTTAAATGAAGATACATTTAATTACGCACATGTCTGCCTTCCCTTTCGATGCTGCAGCTGCATATCGAATCAGAATGATTGGAAAGTCATTGATTAAATCTGGTCATTCTTTTGATGTTTATACAAATACAATTCATTATAATTCGTTAAATACGGACGCAAAAGGACAATTTGATGGAATACCTTATGTTTATTTACATGGGACAATTGAGCTGAATCGATCATTCCTGATAAAATGGTTGCTTTTTGTAAAAGGGTTATTTAAGTTGGTTCATATACTCTTTGAATTTGACAAGAGAAAAGATATTGTATATGTGTATGCCAATGGCTATAATGAATCGTTTAATTTGTTCGTGTTGTTATTCTGCAAGTTATTTGGATTGAAAGTTGTTCAGGAGATAAATGAATGGCAACACAATGATTTAAATCAGAGATGGGTGAAATTTTTGATGGAGGGACCGGTTACGCGGTGGTCTGATGGAGTCGTCGCAATCTCTCATGATATTAAAGAGAAGGTTTTAATATGCAATCCGAATCTAAAAACAATTGTAATACCCGTATTAGGTGATTTTCGAGAAGTTCGTTCTGATGAAATCATAATTCAGGAAGTTTCTGATTCTATTCAATATTGTTTTTGGATGGGACTTGTTGACGGATATATTCAGGATGTTCTTTTTGTTATTAATGCTTGCGCCAGGTCTTTTCATGATGGTGTGGATTTGCATGTTGTAATTGCTGGTGGTTTTTCAGAAGAATCAAAAAACAGAATCATTGAAGAGGCTGAACAGTGTTGTTTCCCTGTAGAACGTATTCGACTGTTGGGTTATGTTTCGGAAGTTCAATTAGATTGCTGGATATCTAGGGCAAAATTCTTTATGGTTCCAATGTGGATTTCGGAAAAGTCAAAATATCGTTTTCCAACAAAAATATCATTTTTTATGTTTGCCGGCAAACCATTAATTACTTGTGCTATTGGAGAGTTAGGGCGGATATTAGAAGATAAAAAGAATGTTTTGTTTTTTAGGCCATCAGATATTGATGATGCAAGTGCGAAAATTAAGATTCTTTTTGATGATAAAAGGCTTTACGAATCTATATCTGAGAATACAAAACTGTTCGCAAATGAAAAACTTTGTTATACTTCATATTCAGATGTATTTGGGGATTTTTTTCAGGATATTATAGGGAAATAAAGTTGTAAAAATAAATATTTGAAAATTAATGACTATTTTTGCCGAGATTAAATTGTTGAATGGAAATACTAAAGGGATTTTCTTTATTTGTTTTTTTCGATTAAGTTCATTTTTTACCCGGAATCCTTTGCTTAAAATTCTTGGAATTCCAATAAGGGGTTTGTACGTAGTAATTGTAAGATGGATTTTAGGAATTGATATAATCGATTCGACAACAATTGGAAGGGGTTTTTCAGTTTTTCATGGACAGGGAATCGTGATTAGTGCTGATACAATAATTGGTCATCGTGTCATTATTAGACAGAATACAACTATTGGAAGTAAGGTGTTTGGGGGAAAGGGGCCTGTTATTGAAGATGAAGTGGATATTGGAGCAAATAGCGTTATTATTGGTGATATTAAAATCGGTAGGGGGGCAATAATTGCAGCTGGATCTGTAGTGGTGAAAGATGTCGCTGCTTATACTGTGGTCGCTGGTAATCCGGCAAAATTTTTAAGATACAGAGAATGAAGAAAGTATTGGTGGTTGCTCCTGGAAAAGCAACAAGGGGTGGAATAACTACTATTGTAAACACAATTGAAGAGACAAGCATTTGGGCAAAGTATTCAATGAAGTGGATTGAAACTTACAGAGATGCATCGTCTTTAGTCAAGGTGTTCTATTTTGTAAGAGCATTTGTTTTGTTTTGTTTCTCTCTGAATGGTTATGATATCGTTCATATTCATACACCGGGAGGAAATTCTTTTTATCGTAAATTTCCGATATTTCTTTTAGCTCGTTTCTTTAAAAAGAAAACAATAATTCATTTGAATGCTCCCTATGAGGAGTCAATTTTTATTCAGCCGCCGCAAAGATATATGAGGTTTATGCTGGCAAAGGCTGATAGTGTAATTGTAGTCGCTCCTTCCTGGAGAGATATTTTATTGAAGCATATGCCTGAACTGAGTAATATTTCTGTTGTATTTAATCCTGCAACTGTTTCTGTTACTGAAAATAGAAAAAATAATTATAAAGTTCTTTTTGCTGGTACAGTTTGTGATAGAAAAGGGTACGCAGATTTGATAAAGGCTTTTGCTCGTGTTGCTCCCGATTTTGCTGAAGCGCATCTCTATTTTGCAGGAAACGGTTCTATTAAGGAAGGGCAGCAAATCGCTCATGATTTAGCAATTTCTGATAGGGTTACTTTTTTGGGTTGGATTTCGGGCGCTGAAAAAAAAAAGTGGTATAGAACTTGTTCAATTTATTGCTTGCCAAGCTATGGAGAGGGGATGCCTTTAGGTGTGCTTGATGCATTGGGATACGGTATGTATGTGATTTCTACTCCTGTTGGCGGTACTGTCGATTTATTAGATGACAATATAAATGGTGTTCTGATTGCTCCGGGTAATTTAGATGAATTGAGTGCTGCGCTTATTGCTGCATTTTCTAATGACCAAAGATTTGAATCAATAACACGTAATGGATTGAATTTGGCAATTAGCTTGTCTCCTGAGATAATCGCATCTCAATTAGATGATATTTACCAGTCTTTATATACTTCTTGCAAATAGTCAATGATGAGTAAAGTCGCTGTTGTCATAAGTTCATTTGATGGTTTTGCTGATTGTTGGCATCCACTCGAGTATTCTTTCAGTCGGTTTTGGAAGGATTGTCCCTGGCCGGTTTATTTAATTACCAATAAGCAGAATTACACTTCAACAATTTTCAAAGTTATTTCTGTCGGTGAAGATAGGGGTTGGGCTTCAAATCTGAAATGTGCATTGGCGATGGTTGATACTGAATATATATTGTACATTCAGGAGGATTATTGGATTAATAAACTGGTGAATAATAGACGTTTACTTGATGTGTTGGAGCTGATGGATAATCAGGGCTGGTTTTATTTTCGATTATATCCCCGACCATTATTGAAAAATGAAGTAGGGGGATGGGATAATATTTCGGTTTCACCAGTGAAACATAAATATAGAGTTTCGCTTCAGGCATCTTTCTGGAAAACGTCTTTTCTTAGTACTCTTTTGGTTGATGGAGAAACCGGATGGGACTTTGAGAAAAAATCGACGGAACGTATTTCTCATATTTCTGAAGGTTGTTTTGCTGTTTGTAGTGTGCCAATATTGTCATATGTTGAAGGAACTGCGATTCGAAAGGGTAAATGGACACGTCCGGCAATAGAATTTATTAAGCTTCATAATTTGCCTGTTAATACCTCAATGCGCCAGGTAGAAGGTCGATTAATTGATTTTCTTGCAATGCCGGAGAATCTTCTTAGGTTTCCTTTTCGTTTTATAATCAGAATACTGAATCTGTTGAAGTTGAATATTTAATTTCAATTAATGAATAATTGATAAATCAATTTGAAAAACTAGTTTGATGATAAATATATTAATAAATGCATACGCAATATGTCCGAATAAAGGCTCTGAACCGGGAATGGGTTGGAATTGGATGACGCATATTGCCAGGCATAATCGGGTTTTCGTAATTACAGAATCTGAGTTTCGGGATATATTATTACTTGAAACAGAAAAACTATCTTATAAAGAAAATATTCAATACTATTTCATTGATGTATCTGAAGAAACACGGGCAATGTGTTGGGATCAGGGCGATTGGAGATTTTATCCGCGCTATAAAAAATGGCAAAAGCAGGCCTATTATTTGGCATTAGATATTTGTAGAGAAAATAAAATTGATATTATTCATCAATTAAATATGGTTGGCTACAGAGAACCAGGCTATCTGTGGAAAATTGAGAATATTCCTTTTGTATGGGGGCCAATAGGTGGGTTTATCAATATGAAATTACCCTTTATATTTAGTTTGGATAAAAAAGATGTAGTTGTTAATGTAGTAAGGAATATTGTTAATTTTTTTCAGAGTCGTTTCTTATGGAGGGTATATGCTGCAATAAATCGTGCTGATTTGTTAATTTCTGCAAATGGGGTGTCGAAGCGATCTATTCGAAAAATTTTCAATAAAGGATCTATTGTTATACATGAAACGGGAACTTCAAATGAACCGCCTGTTTGTTATCCAAAAATCAATGATTCTGTAATTCATATTTCTTGGGCGGGTAAAGTTATTCCAAGAAAAGGGTTAGCCATAGTCTTAAAATCACTTGCTTTGGTAAGGCATAAAGCTTTTGTCTTGGATGTTGTGGGTGTTGGAAAGGATTTAAATAACATGAAGAACCTTGCTGAAAAACTGGGGATTTCTGATTGTGTAAAGTGGCATGGGGAGCTTTCATTATCTGAAACCCATCGTGTTATTGGTCAATCAGATCTGTTTTTTCTAAGTTCCTTTTTGGATGAAACTTCGACCGTTGTTCTTGAAGCGCTTTATTTGGGAACACCTGTTTTGTGTCACGACTATTTTGGTTTTGGAGAAGTTGTGGATGAATCATGTGGCTTTAAAATTCCTATGGTTAATGCAAAAACAAGTATTCTGGACTTTTCGGATATCCTAAATTCATTGAATAAAGCCCAATTGAATGAGATGAGTGCAATGGCAATCAAGAAGGCTGTGTATTACAATTATGAGAAGAAATCAGAGCAATTGAATACATTGTATAACTCGTTGTTAGACAAATGATAAATAGTCAACCCTTAGTCTCAGTTGTTGTAATAACCTATAATTCATCTCAGTATATCCAGGAAACCTTGGATAGTGTTTTCTCACAGTCTTATTCGAATATAGAGCTGATTATAGCGGATGATTTTTCTAAAGATAATACGATTAACTTATGTCGTGAATGGATTGATTCTCATCAGAATCGTTTCTCTGATATCAAATTAGTAGCATCTTCTACAAATAGAGGCGTAGCTGCAAATTGTAACAATGGACTAAGAAATTCAAGCGGAGATTGGATAAAATTTATTGCAGGAGATGATATATTATGTCCGGGGTGTGTTGACGATAATCTCTTGTTTTTATCGAAAAATAGTTCAATTTCTGTTTTGTTTTCAAAAGTATTATTGTTTCGGTTTAATAATGATGTTTTTGAAGAATTGGGTAATTTCCCTAAAACTGATCAGATAGCTTTGTTTAATATTGGTGCGTCGGATCAGAATAAAGAGTTGCTCTATAATAATTTTGTATGGACGGCGCCATCTTCATTTATTAAGAGGGAGTTACTTGATGTAGTTGGTGGATATGATGAGCGTTTTCCCTTTGTAGAAGATTATCCGATGTGGCTTAAATTAACCAGACTAGGGATTCCTCTTTTTTATTTTGATAAGGTTACTGTTCTGTATAGGCAGGAGAATTCATTGACAAGAACAGAATCTTCCTGGATAAATTCATTGTATTTTAAATCGTTGAGGAGCTTTTATTTCGTTGAAATTAAAGAGGATTTGTCTAAAATAGATCCATCTTTTTGTAAACGAAAAAACCTGTATTTTTACAGAAATAGTTTGCTTATTTCTTTATTCCGGAATAAGGTTTCTCTCTTATCAAGAGTCTTCTGCCGAATCTTTGATTATGTATTTAAACCAGCTCTATGATGAAAAAGAGTATTCTATTTATTATTTCTCATTTACATGGAGGCGGAGCGGAGAAAGTCTTGATTGATGTTTTACGCAATTTTGATTACTCAAAGTTTAATGTGGATTTATGTTTGATTTATCCACAGGGTGTTTATCTATCAGATGTCCCAAGTAAGGTTAACGTAATTTCTCTTTACAAAAGCAACAGGGATCTGTTTTCCAGAATAGAGAATAGGATATACTGGCATTTGAGAATAGGTTTTTTTCAATCGTTTCGGATAAATAGAAAAGTTTCGAAGACTTATGATACTATAATTTCTTTTCTGGAAGGTGAACCTGTAAAGTATCATAGATATGTAAGTAGGCTTGCAAAAAGGAATATTTCGTGGGTGCATACAGATCTGTATAATAATTATAATACAGTAGGAGCATTTTTGACGCCTGATGATGAACTGAAATCATATCGCGCAATGGATGAAATTGTTTTTGTCTCAAATGAAGCAATGATACAATTTGGAAATAGATTCCGTCTTGATGTCAAAAAAAAGGTACTATATAATCCGATTGACAGACAGCTTATTCTTAAGACAGCAAAAGAGGAGGATGTTCCTAAAGGGAAATTTTTGATCTGTTCAGTTGGCCGATTGTGTGATGTAAAAGCATTTGATCGATTAGTCAGAGTTGCGAAGAGATTGACTGAAGATGGATATGATTTTGAATATCAAATTATTGGTGTCGGGGAGCTTTTATTGGACTTGCAATCCTTACGGGATAAACTGGGATTAAGTGACAGGTTTCAATTTCCCGGGTATAAGAATCCGGTTACTCCTTGGTTGGGACGGGCTGATTTATTCGTTAGTACGTCAAAAGCAGAGGGTTTTCCTCTTGTTGTTTGTGAGGCTTTGTGTTTGGGAATTCCGGTTGTAGCTACTCGTTGCGCTGGTACAGAGGAGTTGTTGGGTAATAATGAATTCGGGGTTTTGACAAACCACGATGATGAATCAATTTATAATGGCATACTTGATATGGTGAAAAATAATCAAAATCTGGAACATTACAGGCAAAAGTCGGTTGAACGATCCGGGATGTTTGATATTCAGAAGACAATGAATGAGATTTACCAGATAATAACAAATTAGATGTTTATGAATATGTTTTTTTTGAAAGGTAAATCAGAATGGTTGAAAATTTCATTCTTCCTGTTAATAGCATGGCTGGGTTGTTTATTATATTATCATCTTCAATCTGTACTATATCCGTATCCTGTTGAATTCCGGGAAGGACACCAAATGGGTACAACAAAGCTGATTATTGATGGAATTAACCCATTTACTATCGGAGTTTATCCCAGATATTATAATTCGTATGGATTTTTTTATAGTTGGGTAGTCTCTTTTTTTGCTTCTGTTTTTGGCTTTACACTTGAGGTTCACAGAATTGTTAATGCTTTATTCCTGTTTCTTTCCCTTTTTCTTATTTATTATCTTTCCCATTTTCAAATTAAGAAAAATCCGGTTTTTGGTTTATTTATTATATTGTTGACATATTCTCTATTGCTGTTTCGGGAAACAAGTGTTTGCCGTCCTGATACATTAGGCATGTTTTTATTTTTGTGTTCGATTGTCTATCCTGCAAGGCATAAGTTTTCGATGAATTCCCTTTTTGTTACTGGATTACTTTCAATATTGGCTTTCTATACAAAACCTTATTTCCTGATTGGTTGGATTGCCGTATCCGTGTATTTGTTCTTTTATGTTGGTAAAATAAAGACTATTGTTGCGAATCTTCTTTTTTTACTTTTGTTTTTACTTGTAGGATGGGGAGTTTATCGTATGTATCCTCTCTATTTTTATGAGGTTATTTTTGCTTACGGTAAGACAGAAGTTCTTTGGTTGTACTCATTTAAGCAGTTATTCTGTTTTGTATTTCTTGTATTTCCATTGCTTTTTTTTCTGGGTAATATTTTATATTTACGACGTCGTCAAACAGCCTATTTTTCTTCTCAGTTTCAGGATTATTATGTCGTAATAATGGCAGTCGTATTGATTCTGTTAATTTTTCCACTTGGGGTTAATAATGGAGCCTTTTTAACTTATTATTTTCAGCTATTACTTCCTATTTTATCAATTTATATACTTATTCAGATGGGTGAATTTGCAGGGAGGATCCCATTATTTGATGTTAAAGTCTTTATTATGTCTCTTTTGCTTGTATTGCAAAGTGGATTGATCCTTTATTTTTATACAGGGGTAAGTTCAGATTTGGAATGGAAATCTATAGATGGATATCTGAAAAAAAAGAAGAATGTTCTAAATTCTCCTGTTGTTGCACCATTATTAATCAAAGATAATAAGCCCGTTTATGATAGTGGAGTAAGTGATTTTGTTTCTGTTTTTAACTCTTCGCCATTAACAATGTATTTGTTTGGTTATGATAATCAAATATTGGAAGCTAAGAAAAAATATGAAAACAATATTCAAAATCAATTAAACGAAAAACAATTTGATGCATTGGTTCTTTCTTCGATAGATGGTATTTTCTATTCCGGATTAAATCGGGATGGATATAAACTGGTTCATACATATAAAGTTAATTTATTTCATACATCAATGCATCCAATTGAACTGTATATATTTGAAAAGAAGTGATAATTGATTCTTTTATTTATGATCTGTAAAAATGATTTGTATAAAATATTATCTTTGTAATTCATTAAATAATTTATTGTATTGTGGGTAACTTAAAGTTTTTGATTCTTCTAATACTTTTTTCCTCTTGTGGTGCTTACAAAAGGGTTGTATATGTCCAATCAGTTGGTAAACCTGTTGATCTTAGTGCGTCGAAGCAAATAACAACACCGGAAATAGTGTTCAAAAATGGTGATATGTTGATGATTACGGTAAGCACAGTTTCACCGGAAGCATCGGCTTCATTTAATCCACCACTGATTGCAGATGCAAATCAGAGTGTTACTGAACCCAATAAGATGTCATTTACATCCTCATTAATTACCTACATTGTTGATATTAATGGTGAAATTTCTTTCCCGGTTTTAGGAAAAATCAAAGTAGCCGGCCTTAAAAAGAGTGAATTGGAGAAATTTATTAAATCCTCAATATATCCACGATACATAAAGGAGGATCCAATGATTATTGTTCGGTTACTTAATTACAGAATCTCTGTTCTTGGCGACGTTGGGCGTCCTGGGATGTATAGTTTTTCCAATGAACGTATAACAATTTTTGAAGCCTTGACAAATGCTGGTGATTTATCTGTATACGGGAAGCGAAAAGATATATTATTGGTGAGGGAGGATGGTGAAGGAAGACGTCTTACATATAGAATTGATCTTACTGACCCGGCTCTTATTGAATCTTCATATTATTTCTTGCAACAGAATGATGTAATATATGTTGAACCTAACGGCCCCAAAAGGCGATCATCCTATTTTGGAGTTGGAGAGAGTATGACCTTAGGGATTATTGGAACCCTTTTGTCGGTGACTTCATTCATGATCGCAATCTTACGATAAATATTTGAATTTGCTTTTTTCTGTAAATAATTGATAACAGACTTCTTTGAAAGTCAAGAATATAGCACTAAAACTAAAAAATAGTTTATGAAATCAGATGAATTTAAGTCTATAAATACAACTACACATTTGAAGGAGGATTATATTGATTTAAGCGATTTTTTCTGGAAATTTATTATTCATTGGAAGTGGATTTCCTTTTCGATAATATTCAGTATACTTTTCGGATATGTTTATGTCAGGTTGCAGCCGGTCATTGTTTCAGTATCTTCGACATTATTAGTGATGGATAAAAAGAAAGACGGAAGTGCTTCTTCTATGGATATGTTGGATGAGTTAGGTCTTAAGTCTGCTGCTAGTGCAATAGAAAACGAAGTGGAGATTCTTAGGTCAAAAAGACTGATGCTTGAAGTGGTTAATACATTAAATTTGCATACATCTTATTATGTAAAACCTGTATTTGGTTCTGAACACGAGCTATATACCTATTCCCCTGTAAAAGTAACTATTGATAGTTTAGCATTAAAGAAGATTCAGGGTTTGTTGGAATTCTCTATTTTGAAAGATGCAGACAATTATGATGTGGAGGGAAATTATAATGGATTGACATTTAAATCTTCTGTAAAGAGATTTCCATCCCGCATATCTACGCCTGCTGGTAATGTTTTGATTGAATTAAACCCTAATACTTTATTTCCTGAGAATCCGGTTGTTGTTCGGATTGTAACACCCAAAATTTTGGCAAAACAATATGCTCAAATGCTTACAATAACTGTTGGAAAGAAGAATCAGATAGTAAATATGTCAATCAGTGTGCAAAATGAGCAGAAGGGATTGGATATTTTAAACTCACTTGTTGAGCGCTATAATCTGGATGCAATGACTCAGATTAATCGTGCGGCATTAAATACAGCTGATTTTATTAAAGAACGTTTATCGTTTCTTACAACAGAACTATCGGAAGTAGAGAAGAGTGTTGAGCGATACAAGCAGACAAATAAATTGACAGACATATCTTCTGAGGCACAGCAGTATTTAGCGAAAAGTAGTGGATATGATTCTCACAGGGCAGAAGTTGAAACTCAGTTAAATTTAATACGATTTGTTGAAGATTTTATCAAGTCACAGAATAACAGCTCTTCTTTGATCCCTAATTTGGGACTAACTGATCCTGGTCTTCTGTCTGTTATTACTCAATACAATAATCTGGTATTAGCTCGTGTAAGGTTTAAGGAGAGTTCTTCCGAAGAAAATCCCACTTATAGTCGATTAATTAAGGAAATAGAGTATTCCCGTAAAGCTATTTTAAATGGAATAGTGAACGTTCGTAAAGGGCTCCAAATTTCAAAATCTGATATTCAGAAAGAAGACGCAACCATGATGTCCCGCATTCGGGAGGTCCCTCGTCAGGAACGTGAATTTATTGAAATCAAGAGACAGCAACAGATTAAAGAGCAGTTGTATATCTTTTTATTGCAAAAAAGAGAAGAAGCAGCGCTCACGATGGCAGTTACTGTACCTAAAGCTCGGGTCATTGATGAACCGGATCCTGTTGGAATAGTTTCTCCTGACCGAAATCTGATTATGTTAATTGCTTTTCTTATTGGGTTGGGTATTCCATTGCTTATAATTTTTCTTATAGGTCTGTTTGATACAAAAATCCGTTCACGTAAAGATCTCGAAAGACACAGCGTTATCCCGATTATGGGTGAAATGTTGCACTCAAAATCAAATACTAATATCGTGGTTGTGAGCGAAACATCGCTTGATTCTGTGACAGAGCTGTTCCGACTGATGCGTACACGTGTTCAGTTTGTTCTTGATCATCCAAAGGAGAAGGTAATCGTTATTTCGTCTACAGAACCCGGAGAAGGAAAGACTTTTGTCAGTATTAATCTTGCGGTAAGCCTGGCAATGACTGAGAAAAAAGTTTTGCTTGTAGGTCTTGATTTGAGAAAGCCTCAGTTGGCTAATAAGTTTGATATTAAATTAAAGGAGGGTGTAACATCTTATTTATCAGGGCAGGAACCTGATTTACACAAGCTTATTTGTAAACCCGATGAATACAAATATTTGCATATACTTCCGGCGGGGATTGTTCCACCTAATCCCAACGAACTGTTGCTCAAACATACTCTTGATGATATGTTTAACTTGCTTAGACAAGAGTATGACTATATTGTTGTTGATACAGCGCCAGTCGGAATGGTTTCCGATACGTTGCTCATAAATCGTGTCTCGGATATAAATTTGTATGTTGCCAGAGCCGGAAAATCGTCAAAATCCAATCTTGAGTTTGTAAATCGATTAAATGGAGAGGGTGGTTTATCGAGATTGTACTTTGTACTCAACGATGTGGAGTTGGAAGCCAGAAACTATTATTATTACCGCAGCAAATATGGTTACGGTTATGGATACGGATATGGATACGGCTATGGTTATGGGTATAAAGGTGAAGACGGGGCAAAATAATTATATTCATGCAATCCCTCTTATCCCTTTCCCTCGCAGCCTCCCGCAATCCGGCTCTGCTTCCAGAACTGGAAGCTGCTTTTGGGGCAAAGGATTTTGATATCATGCATTATCTCGAGGTCGGAAGCAAGAACATGATTCTGCTTTCTATCTATCAGCGGTTTCGCGAGTCGGGGCTATTGTATCTTTTCCCGGAGGAGTTGCAGCAGCATTTGGCGGAGATGTATCGGTTGAATCTGGAGCGGAATCAGCGAATTTTGGCTCAAACGGAGCGTATTCATCTTCTATTGGCACCTCATGGCATTGTCCCTGTTTACCTGAAAGGAACAGCCAATCTGATGGATGGGTTGTATCCGACACCGGGTGAGCGTGTAATTGGTGATATTGATTTTATGTTGCCTTCTCACCAGGTAATCGAAGCTGCTGAGATTCTGCAGGCTGCCGGTTATAAAGCCTACAATACCTACTATGAATTTGAGTACAAGCAGACTCCTCATCAAAATCACTATCCCCGGCTTACTCATCCTACAGAAGAGGCCGATGTTGAGATTCATTTTCACCCCGCTCATGTCAGGTATAGTAAAGAGGTAAATTACGATACCATTTCAGCGGGTGCAGTTGGGTCATCTTCGGGATATTGCTTGTTTCCTTCGGATAAGGACAAACTCACACTTTCGTTTTACCACGCCCATCTCAAAGATCACGGAAAGCATACAACCTGTTATCTGTTGCGGACGCTCTACGATACCCTTCTGCTGACGGAGCGCGTAGATGCGACAGCATGGGCTTCTGCATCGCCACGCCGGGGAGATAAGCAAATCTATCTCTCGCTGGTCTCCACGCTTTTTCGCCGTCCTTTTCGCTGCACCTCCCCGTACATTGCTTTTCGGGCTCACTGTTTCCGGAGAAGATACTCTTTTTTGCAGAAACATCCGCAGCTGCTCTCCCTCTTCAATTCATCCGTACTTTCTGTGCTGCACTTCAAAAACAGCCACATCGACCTGTTGATTCAGGCCTTTTCCGACAAAAATCTACGGCGCTCCATGCTGTTTCGACTCTCCAATCCACGCTGGTATTTGCACCATATCCGCTGGTATGCCCGTTTCTGGAAACGGTAACCCGATAAACAATTCATCGTCTCTGTATGTTATCCCCGTATAGTTTATAATCAGACTAAAACCGGAAATGATATGAAGAAAAAATGGTGGTTGTTTTCGTTGGGGCTCTTTGTGAGCGCAACGCTCGCTGCAAAAGGAAATTTCCATAGTTTCAAAGCCAAAGATATAGATGGCAAAGAGGTTTCTATGAGTCAGTTTGCCGGCAAAAAGGTGATGGTGGTGAATGTCGCTTCGAAGTGCGGATTGACACCTCAGTATAAAAAACTACAGGCTTTGTACGAAAAATACAAAGATCAGAATTTTGTGATAGTGGCTTTCCCGGCCAACAACTTTCTGTCTCAGGAGCCGGGTACGGACAAAGAAATTCAGGAATTTTGCAGTCGTGAGTTTCGTGTTACCTTTCCGATGATGTCGAAGATTTCTGTGAAAGGAGATACGATGCACCCGATTTACCGGTGGTTGACTTCAAAAAAAGAGAATGGCCTTTTTGATGCCGGTGTAAAGTGGAATTTTCAGAAGTTTCTGATTGATGAGAAAGGCAAATTGATCGGATATCTGTACCCAACTACATCTCCCGACAGCGAAAAAGTGACTAAGTGGATAGAAACCGGCGTGTGGGAAGAGTAGTTTGTCTGATTACGGTACGATAATTTTTTGACGAATTCTATTCACCGACAATATATATACCCCTTTTTGCAAAGGAATAGTTGTCGATTGATTGATGTCGAATGCCTCTTTCACCACTCTTCCGTCTGTCAGATATATCGCCAGCGATACTGTCTGATTTGTCGGATTGCTAATCATTAGTTTGTTGTCTCTTACGCATATCTGATAAGCGGCTTCAGCGTTTTGTACGACTGAAGCCGTTGTTGTATTTACACGTATTTCGTTGGACAGCGGAGAGTAGTAGCCCAGTTTCTCTGCCTTCACGGTGTACGTATAGGATTGCAGTGGAGAAAGCCCATCGATAGAGAGTGAGGTCTCTTCCACATTTTCAACGGTTTTGAGTGGGGTGTTTATTCCATTGTTGTAGGTGTAAAGATAGAGCGTGTAGCTACCTGCACCCGGCACACTACTCCAGTGGGCCAGAAAACTGCTTCCCTGTACCTGGTCGGCATCCAGAGCTACCGGTGCGTTCAGTTTGGGTATTTCGATGCATTCTCCGCTCATGCGAACATAGATGCTGCCGGTGATTCCTCCGTCGTATAAGATGATGGAAGACTGATGCTTACCAATGGCAGCTGGTGAATATTTTACATTGAGCTGATATCCGGTAGAACTATTGGCATCGGTGTATGGGATAGAGCGAATTGTCTGGAAATAGGTAGAATTTCCATCGTAAACCAAAGCCGATAAGTTGCTCTTGAGTGCAATACCTTTGACAAATAACTTCAGTGTTTTGCTTTGACCGGTTACTACCTCACCAAAATTGAGCGTTGTTTCGTTGGTTGGGTTCACCAGTACCGGGGTTTGGTTGGTGACGGGTGGGAGAGAGGGAACCTGAAATGTACGTTGCGTAGAGTCGCCCCAGATATACTCCACCAGTTGCGGGTAGTCGATGTAGGGGTTGCGGTTGTTTTGGATCCGGTACACCTCTTCGTTTCGGTTGCGCTCTTTGCTGCTTACCGGGTCCTGACGCGACCATTTGAGCAACAGGCTGACAGCCCAGGGTCGAAAAACCGGGTAGGTGTTGTTATCCAGCATATCGTATTTCCATTTCGAAAAATAGTCTTCGTAGCAGGTTACCATATAAAAATAGGTGCGGGCAAAATCGCCCTTGTATTCGTCGGCCGGCTCGAAGGCAATACCCGAATATCCGGGCGTGTTGGCTGTGCCCACTTTGGTTATGCCATTGTTGAAAGTTGCACTGCCGACAGTGCCCAATGGATAGTTGTTTTTGGCCAGATTTGCATCTTCGTCCGACGGATAGAGATGATTGAGATCGGTATAAGCCGCGTTGACATCTCCGCCCCACCAGCTTTTCGGGAAAGAGTGTTCCCGGTTCATCCCCCATGTATTGCTGAAGTAATATGTTTTTGAAGAATACATATCCCACACAATTGAGCTGTTTTCGGGTCTCGCATCGGTCGAGCGAAAGAAGGTCCAGAGGCTGTTGTAGTCGTAAACTGTATGATTTTTCAGAATCTGATGGAGTGCGGTTTTAAGCTCTTTCTCTTTTTTGCCGTTAATAGTGGTATAGTAGGTAGCTGGTACGGTTTGCGACTGAACAACAGGTGTTGTCAGATACAAAACTGCCACAATCAAAGATATTATTTTCAATCCGGACATACTCTTTCTGTTTCGTGTTTAAGACGCGACAAATATACCTCTTTTTCATTAGTTTTCCGACTTAACCAAACATATTTTCGTTTTTGAGTAAAAACTCAAGTTCTGCTAAAATCATGGCGGTTGCGCCCCAAACGTGATATTCTCCCAGTTTATACGATGGAATCTGATAAATTGTACCCTCTTCGTCGCTCAGGGGGAAGGTGGCTTTGTTGTTGTCGTGCAGAAGTTGCATTACATCTACTGCAAATAGTTGAGCCACCTCGCTCTCCTGCAAAATAAACCGGGGTGTTCCACGATGAATTCCGACATAGGGATGTACGATAAAACCGCTTCTCGGAATTGTGACCGGAGATAGCTCTCCCAAAATCTCAATCTCTTCCGGTAATACGCCAATCTCTTCCCGGCTTTCGCGCAAAGCTGTGGCTGAAAGGGTAAAATCACTCTCTTCGAATTTTCCGCCCGGAAAGCTGATTTGTCCGCTGTGTACGCCCAAATATTGCTGTTTTAGCGTTAAAACAAGTTTGGCATCTCCTCTGCTATCACAGTAGAAGAGCAGTAGCACTGCACTTTGCTTCGCCGTGTTACTGTCGAATGCCTGAAAATATCGCTTGCGCAATTCCGACTCCATGGTACTGTGGGCAACGGAAGCCGGTTTTGTTTTTTGCAGACTTTTGCGCAATAAATCTATTGTTACCGAGAATTTTGATTCCAAAGTCAAATATATATTACGGATTTGCTTGTAAAAATAAATATAATTTTTAATTTTGTGAAACGAAAAATTGTAATTATTACAATTCGGTTAGTATTTCAAATTGTATTTCTCAATTATTATTTTGATAATTAATTGATTAACGGCAAATGTACTATTTTTTTACCTCTTTATTAATAGGAATGAGATGAAAAACCCTATAGTTGAAATCTATCGATTTTATGCTGAAGGATTTCGGTCGATGAAGCTCGGAAAAACTCTTTGGCTCATTATTGCCATCAAGTTAAGCATCATGTTTTTTGTTTTGAAGCTTTTTTTCTTTCCCAATATTCTCAATTCGAAGTTTGATACACCAGAAGAGAAAGCCGAATATGTGGGAAATGAACTCATTAAACGAAAATAACAATCTTTTTAATATTAATCAATTACAACTAAACTATGGAGACAATGGATTACTCGTTGATTGATTGGTCGCGAGCGCAGTTTGCACTTACTGCAATTTATCACTGGCTGTTTGTGCCCCTTACACTAGGTTTGTCTGTTATTATGTCGATTATGGAATCGATATATTACAAAACCGGAGATCCGGAATGGAAGAGAATAACCAAATTCTGGATGACTTTGTTTGGAGTTAATTTCGCTATAGGCGTAGCCACGGGTATTATTCTTGAATTTGAATTTGGTACAAACTGGTCTAATTACAGTTGGTTTGTGGGCGATATTTTTGGCGCTCCTTTGGCTATCGAAGGGGTGATGGCTTTCTTTATGGAGTCTACATTTATAGCGGTTATGTTTTTTGGCTGGAATAAGGTAAGTAAAGGGTTTCACCTCGCCTCTACCTGGCTTACAACACTGGGTGCAACCCTATCGGCGCTCTGGATTTTGGTGGCCAATGCCTGGATGCAGTTTCCGGATGGTATGAAGTTTAATCCTGACACTGTGCGTAATGAGATGGCCGACTTTTGGGCTGTGGCACTTTCCCCGGTCGCTGTTAGTAAATTTATACATACAGTTACTTCGTCGTGGATGGTGGGTGCAGCGTTTGTTATTGGAGTCAGCGCCTGGTATTTATTGAAAAAAAGAGAGCAACAACTGGCATACAAGAGTATTCGTATTGCAGCTGTATTTGGGCTGGTAGCTACTATTATTGTTTCTGTTACGGGAGATAGTTCTGCCTACGAGGTAGCTCAAAAACAACCGATGAAGCTGGCGGCTATGGAGGGTTTGTACAATGGATCTACCGGAGCAGGACTTGTTGGAATCGGTATCCTGAATCCGGCAAAAGAGAGCTATGCAGATAAGGAAGAGACCTTTTTGGCAAAATTTGAAATCCCTAAAATGCTATCTATGTTGGCATACCGCGACCCCATTGCTTTTGTTCCGGGAATTAATGATATTATGAAAGGGGGATACGATGCCAAAGATGCCTGGGGAAAACCCGTTCGTGTGTTATCTGCTGATGAGCGGATTATGAGTGGGAAAATTGCAATTCAGGCGTTGGCCAGTTACAAAACAGCCAAAGCAGCCGGACAGGATTCTTTCGCTCTGAAATCAAAAGAGGTTTTGGAAGCTCATTATTCAAATTTTGGTTACGGTTTTATTCAGGATAAAAATGATTTGGTGCCCAATGTTCCGCTTGTATTCTATTCATTCCGTATTATGGTGGTATTTGGCTTGTTTTTTCTGGCTTTCTTTATTTATATTTTAGTGGCCGGTAAGCGGGGATGGTTGGAGCAAAAGTGGTTACTTAAGCTCTCAATAGCCACAATTCCTATTGCTTATATTACATCACAGTGTGGATGGATTGTAGCTGAGGTCGGTCGTCAACCCTGGGTAATTCAGGATATTATGCCCACTTTTGCTGCGGTATCTCATATCGATACCAGTTCTGTGCAGATTACATTTTTTCTCTTTGCTATTCTCTTTACTATCTTACTGATAGCGGAGATCGGTATTATGATGAAGCAAATAAAAAAAGGCCCCGGCCATTGAATTGGATTGATTAAGCATAAAAAAGAACATTATAAATATTAAATATCAATATTATGGACTATATATTTTATCAACACTACTGGTGGTTTCTGGTGTCGTTGCTTGGCGCATTGTTGGTTTTTTTGCTTTTTGTACAGGGAGGACAAACACTGTTGTACTCCGTCGGAAAAACAGATATGGAGCAGACTATGATTATCAATGCACTGGGGCGTAAGTGGGAGTTTACATTTACCACATTGGTCACTTTTGGTGGCGCATTCTTTGCATCGTTTCCGCTTTTCTATTCCACCAGTTTTGGCGGTGCCTATTGGGTTTGGATGATTATTCTTCTTTGCTTTGTTTTACAGGCTGTTGCGTATGAATTTCGCATGAAAAAAGGGAATTTACTGGGTAAAAAAGTGTACGAAATTTTCCTTCTCGTAAACGGTTTTGGTGGTTTGATTTTGCTTGGTACAGCGGTTGCAACCTTCTTTACCGGTTCTGAGTTTGTGGTGAGTAAACTGAATCTAACCAATTTGATGGAGCCAACGATTTCTAAATGGGCCAATCCGCTACACGGTTTGGAGGCTGCATTTTCAGTAACAAATTTGTTGTTGGGACTGGCTGTATTTTTCCTGGCACGTGTGTTGGGTGCTCTTTACTTTATCAATAGCATTGATGATGTAAATATATTTGCGCGTTCCAAAACACAGGTGCTTTACAATACAGTGCCCTTTCTGGCTACCTTTCTTTCCTTTCTGGGAATAATTCTTTTTGGTGAGGGATTTGCTGTCAATCCCGATACACAAGAGGTGTTTATGCAGTCGGGTAAATATTTCAGTAATCTGATAGAGATGCCTGCTGTTTTGGTCGTATTTCTTTTGGGGGTTGTTTTGTTGTTGTTTGGTGTTTTAAAAACTATTTTCTCGAAAAACTTTCGCCGGGGTATATGGTTTGCGGGTGTAGGTACTGTAGCTGCCGTATTGGCGTTGTTTCTTATTGCCGGCTGGAATAATACCGCTTATTACCCTTCTACAACCGATTTGCAAAGTTCGCTTACCATTACAAATAGTTCATCCAGCCCCTTTACTCTGGAGGTAATGAGCATGGTATCCCTACTAATCCCGTTTGTATTGATATATATTATCTATGCCTGGAGGGCCATTAACAAGTCTGATATCAACTCCGAAGAGATGATGCAGGGTGAACACCAGTATTAATATATTTTGTTTATGATATTGTTTAAAGAGTTGAGGAGAGTGTACGACTCTCTTCGACTCTTTTTGTAAATTCAAAAAATTATGGCTGTCGAAATTGAAAAAAAATTTTTAGTATTGTCCGATGATTATCGCTCAATGGCTATACCTGTTTTTTACAGACAGGGATATTTGAGCAACGATAAGGAGCGTGTCGTTCGGGTAAGAATCGCTGGTAAGAAGGCTTTTCTCACCATTAAAGGACAAAGTATTGGCATTGAGCGTGCCGAGTTTGAGTACGAGATTCCGGTGAGTGATGCCACAGAGATGCTGGACAATCTTTGTTTGAAACCTGAAATAGAGAAGTATCGGTACAAAATTGAGGTAAACGGGTTTGTGTGGGAAGTGGATGAGTTTTTAGGTGAAAACAGAGGGCTGGTTTTGGCCGAAATAGAATTGCCTTCAGCCGAAACGCTTTTTGTAAAGCCAGATTGGATTGGAGCTGAGGTATCGGACGATAGACGATATTACAACTCCAATCTTATATTGCATCCGTATTCGCAGTGGATTCTGTGATTCAGTGTGTCAGATTTCTACTCTGGAAAATGGTGCCGCATCCATCGGGCAAAATTCTTTGGCTAAATATTTAAAATGACCCGACATAGCCACCATAGCTGCGTTGTCGGTTGTAAAGGCAAATTTTGGAATATGTATCTTCCATCCGTATTGAGTAGCATGATTTTCGAAAGCTTGTCTCAAAGCAGAATTAGCAGAAACCCCTCCGGCCACAGCCACCTCTTTAATTCCAAGATCGCGGGAGGCTTTTCGAAGTTTGTTCATCAATATATCAACAACTGTTTGTTGAAGGGATGCGCACAGATCGTTTTTGTTGTTTTCCATAAAGTCGGGGTCGTTTTTCAAGTGATCTCTTACCAGATAGAGAAACGACGTTTTCAGTCCGCTGAAACTATAGTTATACCCCTCAATCTGAGGTTTGGCTAAGGCAAAAGCTTTGGGATTTCCCTCTTTGGCTAATTTGTCCACCACAGGTCCTCCGGGATACCCAAGTCCCATTACTTTTGCGCATTTATCGAATGCTTCGCCGGCGGCATCATCGATTGTTTGCCCTATAACCTCCATCTCATTGTAGTTTTTTACCAAAATTATTTGAGAATTTCCCCCCGATACCAGAAGGCACAGAAAAGGGTAGGAGGGTTGGTTTTGGTCATTTTCTTCTTCCTTGATAAAGTGAGCCAACACATGTGCCTGCAGGTGATTTACCTCTACCATCGGGATGTTTAAGCCGGCCGAAAAACCTTTGGCAAATGACGTGCCCACCAGCAGCGAGCCCATTAGCCCGGGGCCACGGGTAAAGGCTATGGCGCTCAGCTCACTTTTTTTTATACCTGCACGTTGCAGTGCTGTATCTACCACGGGTATTATGTTTTGCTGGTGTGCCCGCGATGCCAGTTCCGGCACTACTCCTCCGTATTGTCTGTGAACTTCCTGGTTGGTTATGACGTTTGATAATATGACTCCGTTACGCAATACAGCTGCCGATGTATCATCGCACGATGACTCAATTCCCAATATGATTGTATCCATTCTGATTTTTTTCTGCAAAAATACACAATAAATTGATGTAAAAATGACGATGAACCCAATGAAAATATTTAAATTTGTCAAATAAACAGTGTTTGTTACTTTGATTAACGGGTTGTCTACCTGAATCGTGCATAGTTTGTTCATTCTTGATTTTCTTATGCTTAAGAGTCAGACATTTATCATAAACAGAATCAGTAGTGATTAAATTCTTTAAATATTTGCTTATCAGTTTGTTGTCTCTCTTTATTCTGTTGAATATTGGGGTGTATGTTTTGCTGAATGTACCATCGGTTCAGCGGGAAATTACCCGTATATCTACATTAGAAGTTCAAAAACTGCTTCATACCCGCGCAAAAATTGGTTCAGTTCGTTTTCGCTTCTTCAACAAACTCGAGCTCAATGATGTTTGGCTGGCCAATCCAAAAGGCGCTACCGTGCTCGATGCAAAAAAAATATCTGTAGGACTGAATATTCTGGAACTGCTAAAGAATCGCTTGATCATTAATACAGTCCAGATTTATAGCTTTCATGTGTATATCGAAAAAGAGACTCCTGAATCGAAAACAAATATTCAGTTTATCCTGGATGCTCTCAAAGCCGATTCTACCAAAAAGAGCAACCCTTTAGCAGAGGTACAGATAAAGTCTATTATTATCCGGCGTGGAAATCTCAATTTCGACATTCGCAGTATTCCCTATAAATTCGGGCAGTTCAATGCATCGCATATTCGATTGCGCAATCTTTTGGCAAATATCTCTTTGCATACTTTTACCAACGATTCTGCCGATATATTAATCCGGCGTTTTGCTTTTGAAGAGAATTCCGGTTTTGCAATCCGAAAACTGGCAGTTGCCTTTACTGCAAACAGAAAGAGAGCCGAATTTCGGAATCTGGAACTCTTTTTACCCAGGTCTGAGCTCAAATTTCGCAATTTTTTTGTCGATTACGCTAAGGTTGATTCTATTCACCCTTTTGTTGATGCAGCTAAATTTAACGTCGATATTCCTCTTTCTGCTCTCTATCCGGGTGATTTTGCAGCTTTTGTTCCCGCATTTAGGTATTATGTTGGGCACATCGATTTCTCGGCTTCTGCAGGAGGTGCTGTCAATAGTTTGTTGCTTCGAAAGCTGGAACTCTCATCAGATAGTCGCTTGCAGTTTAGAGCCGAAATGCAACTGGAAGGCATTTCCGACCCCAAAAATGCATATATTTATGGCAAAATAAAAGAGCTGAAACTCCAACCAGGCGGATTGACGGAGATTGTACGAAATATTTCGAAGAACAGAGACGACGTAAGTTCGTTGGCTAATCGTTTGGGACTTATTCAGTTTACGGGAGAGTTGTCGGGCTATTTTTCCGATTTAGTCGCTTATGGCCGTTTGCGATCTGCTTTGGGCGATGTGCAGACTGATGTGAAAATCAGTCAGGATACACTTCTGCACCGCACTAATTTCAGTGGTCAGGTGGGAACATCAGGCTTTAATCTGGGAAAACTACTCAACAAAGATAATCTCGGACAAATTGGCTTTAATCTGAAACTGAATGGGTACAAAGCCGGAAAATATCTGCCTCAGGGTAAGGTAAGCGGAGAAATTGCGCTGATTGACTTTAATAAATACCAATACAAAAATATCGTCCTAAAGAACGGACTTTTCGAAGGTACCCGTTTTGAGGGAAGTTTGGAAATGAATGATGCTAACGGCTATTTTATGCTAAATGGTAAAATTGACAGCAATCCGAAGAGGCCTTTCTACAAACTAAGTATGCGGGCGATCAACATGGATCTCAATGCGCTCAATCTCTACCGAAAGCACCGAAATGCTAAACTCTCTTTTGCGCTTACTGCCGATTTGAGTGGTGCACTGCCCGATTTTGCAATAGGTAGTGTGGTGGTTGATTCTCTCTCTTACAAAACTGCCGATGATACTCTTTTTTACCGTCAGATTTCGGTGATTTCAACATCCGAAAATGGCATGCAAAGATTGAAACTTCAATCTCCGCTTGTTTCGGGCAATGTGGCTGGAAATTACAAACTCTCTTCATTGCCGGCCAGCTTTACTGCCCTTGCAACACGATATCTGCCTGCACTCACTCCGGGGGCCGCGCGTCAGTCGGTAAACAACCAGCTTAGGTTTGATTTTACTATATCGAATTCAGAAAAGTTGAGTGCTATGTTCGGACTGCCTGTTACATTTATCGATGAATCGGTGGTGAGCGGCGAAATAAATGATGTCAGTCAGCAGTTTAAGTTGCAGATTATGGCGCCTCAACTCTATTGGGGCAAACGGCTGTTAACAGATGCTCTGTTGCTCATGGGCAACAACAAAGATAATCTGGAGCTTTCAGCCAGGCTGATTACTCAAAACAAGAAGAAGGACAATATTTCTCTTTCCCTACAAATGTCTGCCCGAAACAACGAGGCACAGACAAAATTCAACTGGAGTAACTCGGCACTTCGCACATATAGTGGCGAAATCAACATGCATTCGCGCCTGGAGGCGCGTGCCAAAGGTTCTGCTCCGGCTGTTTTTACAGATTTGCAACCGGGGAAATTAATCTTAAACGATACAACCTGGTATGTCGGAAACTCATTCCTGAAAGTCGATTCCGGCAGAATTGAGGTCCGCAATTTCATGGTACACAATGCCCGTCAGTTTCTCAAAATGGATGGCAAAGTTTCGGCTTTTTCCGGCGATACGCTTTCTCTTTCTCTTAAAAATGTCAATCTCGATTATATTTTTAATACATTGAGTATCAAAAATGTCCATTTTGGAGGAGTTGCAACCGGCGATTTTGTGCTCAATAATCTTTTAAAATCTCCGGTCTTTCTTACCGATAATCTTAAAATCTCAGATTTTTCCTTCAATGGTACCCGCTTCGGTCAACTCAATCTCTTTAGCCGGTGGGATGCAAATAAAAGTGGTATTCTGATGAGTGGTACAATCCATGGATATTTGAATAACAAAACCAGGGTTAATGGTTACATCTTCCCTACTAAAGATTCTATTGCGATGTCTTTTAATGCCGACCGTATTAATGTGCTCTTTTTGCGCAATTATATGGGCGGATTTATGAAGGATCTCTCCGGGTTTGCCAGTGGTAATGTGATGCTTTACGGTAAATTTAGCAAACTAAATGTGGCTGGTGATGTGAAGATGCATGACTTTAGCTTTGGTGTGGAGTATCTTAGCACCAGATATTCTATTTCAGATAGTTTGCATTTGCGGCACAATTTGATTTATTTTAAGAACATTGTTGTGCTCGACAAAGACAAAAATTCTGCAATTGCAACCGGACGTGTTACTCACGAATCTTTTTCAAACTGGCACTATTCTATTGATGCAAATACACGTAATTTCCTGGTCTACAATGCTCAGTCTTCACAAAATTCAACTTTCTATGGCCCTGTGTATGGCTCAGGAAACCTTTCTATCGCCGGCGACGAAAAAGTGACGAATATAAATGCTGGCATACAATCGGGAGCCGGCACAAAATTTATGGTATCTCTTAGTAGTCAGATGACTGCTTCTGATTACGATTTTATTTCCTTTCGTACCGGCAAAACAGGATATCAACCTGCTGCTTTAAGTCTGTGGAGTGAGGGTGGGAAGGCTCAGTTGCCAGAGCCTCAGCGCAAAAGTTCTCCTCACATCACCAATATCAATTTGATGGTTGATATCAATCCGGTTTCCTCTCTTAGTCTGGTAATGGATCCCGTGGCCGGCGATGTGATTGAAACCAATGGTTCGGGTAACATGCGATTGGCTTATAGTTCGAACAAAGATGTTCAGCTTTTTGGTACTTATACAATCGACAGAGGTAACTATGCATTCAGCTTTCAGAATTTTATAAAGAAGAGATTTGCCATTCACGAGGGGAGTACTGTGGTTTTTCGTGGAGACCCCTACAACGCCGATCTCGGTCTCAAAGCACAATACACCACCACTGCCGATTTGGCCGATCTCAATGAGTCTTTTACTACAGACAAGGATATCAGTCGAACAAATACTCAGGTGCAGTGTCTGCTCGATATCTCGGGCGATATGCGTAAGCCGGATATCCGGTTCGACCTGAATCTGCCCAACAATACAGAAGAGGTGAACCGAAGGGTTAAAAGTATAGTAAATACAGAGGATATGATGGCGCGTCAGGTTTTTTATCTGCTGGCGCTCAATCGCTTCTATGTGGTCGATTACTTAAACAGTGGCACTGCCAACAAAAACAACGAGCTCAGCTCTATTGCTTCTGCTACTATTTCGTCGCAATTCAATAACATATTATCGCAAATCACGGATAAGGTGAATATTGGTACCAATCTCAAAATGGACAATACATCTGCATACAACAAAATGGAAGTGGAAGTGGCCCTCTCTAGTCAGTTGCTCAACAATCGTCTTATTGTCAATGGTAATCTGGGTTATCGCGATAATACGTCTAACAAAGCAACCTTTATCGGTGATTTTGATTTTGAGTATAAACTTACAAAATCGGGTGGGCTTCGTATTAAAGGATACAACAGGTCTAACGACAGATACTCTTATCTCAAATCTTCTCTTACCACTCAGGGATTGGGTATTATTTACAAGAGGGATGTTGATTCTTTTTTCGAATTGTTCAGAAAAAGATATGTGAAAAGCAAATAATATACATCTCTGTATTTGTCTGTATTTGATTGAGTTGTATTATCAGTGAAATTAATTTTCGTATTTTTTTGATGAAGGATCTCCTGCGCTGGAAACGTGCCGAAGTGGTACTCAAAAGACCTATTCTCGGTCGTCCTGTTCTGGGTGAATTTTCTGTTTATCCTGCTGTTACTTTCGATGAGCTGGGCGATCCCGTTTACGATGTGGCTGCATACGTGCCTCACCCTTCTACAGATTATCGCGTGCTTATTCTTACCAATTTCAACAAAGACCGCGATTACTTGTGGCCTATACCCGAAGCCGAATTAAATCTAAATCCTGGCTTGGGACAAAACCCGAATTGGTAATCTTGTTTCTAATCTTATTTTTCCTGAAAGGCCGGCAAATCGCCGGCCTTTCTTTTTTATTTTTAGGTAGTACAACCGCATTCAGATGTTTGTCACTGCGCCTCAATCCTTTGTTTGAAATTCATTACCTGAAAATTAATCTCTCTGTAATACTATCTATAAAATATTTTTTTTAACTTTGCATTTATTCTATTCTTTAATCATTTAAACATTAAACATTATGAGAAAATTTACTCTTCTTTTGGCCTTTTTGGCTGGTGCATTGGCTGGTTTTGCACAGAATCTGCTTACAAATGCCGGTTTTGAATCATGGAAAGATAGTGTGCCTGACAGCTGGACTCCAACTCGTGCAACTAGTCAGGTATTTGCTCCTTCTACCGTTAAAGTAAAAAGTGGTTCGACTTCACTGCTTTCTGATCATACAGGTGCTTCTGGTACTGCTAAAGTTGTGTTTTCAATAAAGTTACCTGTTGATTCTACAAAAGACTATGTGTATTCATTCTGGTATTATGTAGATGAATCGTCTACCAATACCAAAGCAATGAGATATTGGGGATATTGGAATAATCCGGATGGAACAACAAACAATACCCTGAACTCAAAAGACCTGCAGAATGGAGATGCAGTCTCTTATTTGCCCACAGATACCAAGGGGGAATGGATACAGAAAGTTATAGATTTGAATCCTCCGGCAGGTGCAGGGACAGTGCAACTTGAGTTGCGCTTCTATAGTAAAGCAAAAATTTATGTAGATGATGTGTATTTTGGATTGAAATCGACATCATCTGCTTCTATTCTCAAACATCAGCAAAAACTATATGCTGCCAATAAAACACTTTACACCGAAAATTTCTTAGCCGGATCAAAAGTGGAAGTATTCAATGCAGTGGGTAAAAAAGTAAGTCAGGGTACACTTAATACTAGCACTTATAGTCTGAATGGACTGACCAAAGGTCTTTACATAGTAAAAATAGGTAACATCAGCAAAAAGATAATGCTTTAAATAAGAATCCTCCCTGCAAGTAAGAGTAATCTTAATTTGTCGAAAATAGGGTAGGAGACAAAAAAAAGAGAGAGCCGTGTGATATCAACACTCAGCTCTCTATTTTTTTTTGTCTTAATTTTTCCGGAGTCTGCCTGGTATATCGATGTATCTCCGGTTGTTATCAGCCCCGAATAGCACCAACTTTGTGCGACATCTGTCCACTTTTTCCCGGTTTATTGTCGAACTTTGCCGTGCAATACACCCGTTCAGATACGGCTTCCAGTATCGAATTCGCTTTCGATAGTATATTCAGGCACTCATCCATTGTGTCGCATTCCACCAGTGTGCCCATTGCTGTCAACTGACTGGTGTATGGCAAAGCATCAATCATCTCTACCACCTGTTTCACGTATCCACTCACATGCGCTCCCTTATCGGTAGGGAATATCGCAAATTCCATAATTACTGACATATTCTTTTCTTTTTTTATTTATTCTGTTTAATGACTAATTTCTCCCGCTTCAGGATTGCTCAAACAGCTAAGTGTAATAGTATCACAAAATAAAAAAGGAGAAACAGCTGCTCTCAGCATTATTTCCCCTTTTTTAATTTAACTCAGAATCCTCAGAATTTTACTCCAAACGTAAACAATGCCTGCAGGGTGTTCGTCTTCAGTGTAGCTTTTTCCGGAACGTCCCACGATGTGCCGTTCATTATCGGCGAAAACGCATATAAATCTTCTTTCATTCGCTTCGAAACCAATGCAAAATCGGTATAGACGCTGCCAAAACGATAGCCGAGACCAGCAGTGTAGTAGGTCGTTCCCCTGTCAAGTGTGTAGTGTGTGAGTGTGGCTCCATACTGTTCTACTTCCACATCCTGATTGATGATATGTGCCTTGATCGGTGAGGGTTGTGTGGCATATCCGGCACGCAGACTAACCTGCGGTGTTATTCTGAATTCGCCTCCGAATCGCAGATTATGACCCGCCTTAAAGTCTTCCTGTATGTAATTGTTGGCATCCAGAGCATAGCCATCAACATCCTTCATTTTTATATTTGCATAGTCCACAAACTCATATTCCATGCTCAATATTCCCTTTTTGCCCAATATTAAGGCTGCACTTGCCTGCATTTTAAATGGCGATTGGAGCATATATTCGGCAAACGAATTTTCAGGCACATACACTTGTGCGTTCGAACCAGTCGGGTGATTGGCTGTCCCATCGCTATAGGTATTGTATATGTTGGCATCAAAATAATCTGTCATTTTGTAGAAGGTAGGGGTGTGTACTGCCAGACCAAAACGGAAGAAATCTGTCGGTTTTAGTATCACGCCTGCTTTCAGATTAACTCCCGAACCTCTGGTCTCCAGCAGATTATTCATCGTGAATCCACCCAAACCTGTGCCGAAATTCTCTTTGTAAACGGCCGACAATTTGTAGTTCAAATCCGTTATGCCTACAGAGGCACCAAAATAAAATACATCATACACATTTCCACCAAACGAAATATTGTATTCATCCAGATAACCGCGCTCCGATATTTTCAGGTCTGCCGCAGGATATGCATTTAGGTTCATCGGGTTGTAGAAATTGGTAGCTCCCGATTGCAAATCAATCAGTGCGGCATCATATCCGAGGATACTTATCCAGCTATTTACATTTGAATAAGCATTGCTGCTCAGTAACGATGATTCTGATATTCCTCTACCTCCGTTGTAATTGTTTGTTTTTGTGGCAATAAAGTCAGTCAGCGATAAATTCATAGAAGGGTTGCTCGCCGTGTAGTTGCGGGTATACTCCTTCAGTCTGTTAAATCCGATTCCAAAGTTGAAGTTCACAAATCCTTCTGCTTTCGCTTTAAACGTGCCCACATAGGTGGCATTGTTGAAGGCAAATTTCCACTTATTGTTGCTAACGCCTGTCTTGTTCCACACAGCGTCTGTCGATATACTGCTAAGGTTCAGCGTAGTGGCAAATTCCGACGATCTGTATATAGCTATACCGGCCGGATTATTTGCCAGGGTAGATATATCGCCCCCCAAAGCACCAAATGCCCCGCCCATACCCATAAACCGGGCTGTTCCGTTGAGGTCGGTTTTCGAATATTTCAATGCGTCTATCTCTGATTGCGCTTGCAGGCTGCCTGCTGCAAGGAGGAGGCTGATGCCTGTTAGAATGATTTTTTTCATATCTGTCAGAATTTATCTGTTTGCTGTCTGTTATTTTTGATTACAAAAGGCGAAACACCTGGCTTCGCCTTCTATTTTATTGTGTTAGGTTTTATCTTCTGCCTCCCGAAGAGCGACCTCCGCCTCCGCCTCCGCCTGATGAGCTGCTACCTGATGTGCCTCCGCCCGAATAGCTACTACCCGATGACCTGGACGGTGCACTATAGGTTGGCGTGCTGCTTGATGGTGTGCTGTAGGATGACGATCTGCCTCCGGTGGAATAACTTTCTTGTCGATTGAGATGAGCCGGTAGAGTAGGTGGTACGGGGGGCCGATGAAGTGCCACTGTTATAGCTTCTTCCGCTACTGTAATCTGTAGTGGTTGGAGCACTGTTGTAGCGACTACTGCGTCCTTCGCTTGCGCCTGTCGAATAGTTTGTACCCGCAGGTGTTCCACTGTATCTGCTGCTACGACCGCCGGATGTTCCGCTGTTGTAGTTGCTTTCGCCCGCTGCCGGTGTTGTGTAGGTGTAACGGCTGCTACGGCCCGATGTGGTTGCGCCTCCGTTGTTCTGATCATCGCTGTTGGCTCCCCTTGTTGTGCTATATCTGCTGCTACGGCCTCCGTTGCTGTATGACGACCCCGATGATGTGTTCACTCCGGTGGCGTAACGGGATGTTCTGCCACTGCTGTAGCCATCTCCTCCGCGTCTGGCATTGTCGTAACGGTTGTATGCCGAATGTCCGGTTCCGTAATAGCCACCGCCATAATACCCGCCATAATACCCACCATAGTACCCGCCATAATAGCCTCCATAATAGGGGGACCCATAGTATCCGTAGTTGCTATACCACGGATCATAAAATCCGCCCCAACCCCACGAATGGCTGTAATAGCCTCCCCAATAGGAGCCATACATACCATATCTCCACATCGGGCGATAAGAGTAGGGAGACCACATATAATCCCAATAATACGGATTAGTCCACGTAGGGGTTACCCATGCATAGCTACCGCTGGTATATACATTCCAGTCCCAATCGTTCAGCATATATATTTCGGAATAAGCCGGATCGCTGATGTGTATGGTAAACTTCGGATTGTGAAAACGACGGATACGTTCCGCATACTCAAAGTCGGTTTCCGATCCTTTAAATTCGCGGGTATATTCGCCTTCCGCCTCTTCGCGGGGCTGCTCGCGTCTTTGTGCCAGGGTGTCGTTGGGCGATACGGCAGCTCCGTTTCCTCGTCTGTTGTATTCATCAACGTCTCTTTCCGACACATCTATCCTGTCTACATTTGTAATGATCACAGTTTTAGTCGTCCGTCTCTCTTGTTCTTTTTTCTTTTGTACGACGGGGTGATCCTCTCCCCGTTTGTAATATATATCATCTTCGGGAAGAAGCTTGCTTTGCGACATCAGCGCCAGTGGGGCTGACCAAATCATAAGCAGCGATATCAAACCAGTTGTTTTCATATCTTTATCGATTTTCAGGGTTTGTACAATGTTACGGTTCTTCGGTGTTTTATTATTAACGTATTGTTTTCTGTATTATTCTCCGATGGCTTAAAAACAGCACCAAATTCAGGATTGTTCTCACAAACCACATCAGAAAATCTGTAAGCTACACAGATATTCTCTTTCAGGGGTTATTGTTTCTCACACTCAGATTACACTCTCTTCATCTCTTAATTATGACATTTGTAAATAAAAAAAGTTTACCTTTACCAATAAAATGCTTACTTTTGCAAGTTCTGAGTCCAGAGCTATTTCTTCATTTGATGCATCCGAATCGGAAAATGCTGCATGTTCTGCATCAATTTTCTTATTTTCTCATCAAAGATAACTCTTTTGCCAGAAGAATTGACAGGTATAGACAAAAAATTAAATTTATAATTTTACCGATGAATAATTATATCGAAGTAAATCTTTCTTTTTCTCCGAACGATGAAATATATAGTGATGTAATGGCCTCTCTTTTGGGCGAAAAGGGTTACGAGAGTTTTGTCGCATCCGAAGCGGGTATGAAGGCGTATGTGGCCGAAAACTTATACTCACAGGCTGACTTAGAGGCTGTTATTGCCGATTTTCCATTAGAAACTGCCATAAATTTTACTACAGCGGTGGTGGCTGTTCAGAATTGGAACGAAGAGTGGGAGAAAAACTATTTCCAACCTATCATTTTAGGCGATGAATGTGTTATTCGCAGCTCTTTTCATACAGGTACCCCAACCGTAAAATACGAAATCCTCATTGATCCCAAGATGTCTTTTGGTACCGGACATCACGAAACAACCAGTCTTATGTTGAATGAGTTGCTCAAAGCGGATGTGGCAGGCAAATCTTTTCTCGATATGGGATGTGGTACTGCTGTTTTGGCTATTCTTGCCCGCATGAAGGGGGCTGCTCCTGTCACTGCTATCGACATAGATGAGTGGGCGTATACCAATTCTTTGGAGAATATTTCGCTCAATGGTGTCTCCGAAATCAATGTTTTGTTGGGCGGAGCCGAATTGCTGGGCAACGAAACTTTTGATGTGATTCAGGCTAACATTAACCGAAATATTTTGTTAAATGATATACAGCACTATACGAAGTGTATGCACGTTGGTTCGTCTTTGTTCATGAGTGGTTTTTACCTGGAGGATATTCCCGTTATCCGGGAAGAGGCTGAACGTAACGGACTGACTTTTGTGGCTCATACCGAAAAAAACAGATGGGTGGCAGTGCATTTTGTTAAAGCATAAATCATATTTATGGAATATAATATTCTCAATAAAATTAATCTGCCAACTGATCTGCGGGGTTTAAACCAAAATGTTTTAGATGAACTTTGCACCGAACTACGCGGGTTTATCATTGATGTTTTATCCAACAATCCCGGTCATTTCGCTGCCAGTTTGGGCGTGGTGGAACTCACAGTTGCTCTGCATTATGTCTACAATACGCCTTACGACCGTATCGTTTGGGACGTGGGGCATCAGGCTTACGGCCACAAAATACTGACGGGCAGAAGAGATGTTTTTCATACCAATCGCAAACTGGGTGGCCTGAGTGGTTTCCCAAATCCTCAGGAGAGCGAATATGACTCTTTCGTTGCCGGACATGCGTCTACCTCCATTTCGGCAGCGTTGGGTATGGCTGTGGCTTCTGCTCTGAAAAACGAGGCCGACAGACATGTCGTAGCTGTTATTGGCGATGGCTCTATGACGGGCGGAATGGCGTACGAAGGACTCAATAATGCGTCTATTAATCCCAATAAATTATTGATTATTCTCAACGATAATCAAATGGCTATCGACCACAATGTGGGTGGCTTGAGTGAGTATCTGGTTAAACTCACTACTTCGCAGACTTACAATAGGTTGAGATACGATTTATACCGGATTCTTCGCAAAGTGAAAGTGTTGGATGACGACCGCAAAGATTCAATTATCCGTTTTAATAATAGCCTCAAATCTTTACTTACCGGGCAGCACAATCTTTTCGAGGGACTCAATATTCGCTATTTCGGTCCGGTTGATGGTCACGATGTGCACCAAATGATAAAGGTGCTCAACGATATTAAGGATATGAACGGACCCAAAATTCTGCACGTTCGCACAGTCAAGGGTAAGGGCTTTTCGCCGGCCGAGAAATCGGCTACAGAGTGGCATGCTCCTGGTTTGTTCGACAAAGAGAAGGGGGTGAGAATAGTGAAACCTGAGGGGGGAGAACCTCCTTTGTATCAGGATGTTTTCGGTCATACTTTGGTGGAACTGGCCGAAATAAACGAAAAGATTGTTGGGGTTACTCCGGCAATGCCTTCGGGTTGCTCTATGTGTTACCTGATGGAGAAGATGCCTCGTCGTGCTTTCGATGTGGGAATTGCGGAGGGACATGCGGTCACTTTTTCTGCCGGCTTGGCCAAAGAGGGGCTGATGCCGTTTTGCAATGTTTACTCTTCTTTCGTGCAGAGGGCTTATGATCAGATTATTCACGATGTGGCTCTGCAAAATCTGAATATGGTGATTTGTCTCGATCGCTCGGGTTTGGTGGGCGAGGATGGACCTACTCATCACGGGGTTTTCGATATTCCTTTCCTGCGGTGTGTGCCCAATCTTACTCTTGCTTCGCCCATGAATGAGCACCAGCTCCGAAACCTTATGTACACGGCGCAGCTTCCCGACATGGGGCCTTTCGTTATTCGATATCCACGTGGCAAAGGGGTGCTTAGTGAGTGGCAAAACAAAATGGAGGCGCTGCCGGTGGGCAAAGGTCGAAAACTGAAGGAGGGCAAAGATATTGCGGTATTATCATTGGGTCACATTGGCAACGATACTATGCAGGCCGTTGCCTGGGCTGCCGAAAAGGGCATCGACGTGGCGCATTACGATATGATTTTCGCAAAACCAATCGACGAGGAGATTCTCCACGAAGTGGCACAAAAATTCAGCAAGATAATTGTTGTAGAGTCTGGTGCTCTCAAAGGTGGATTCGGCTCTTCTGTACTCGAATTTATGTCAGATAATGGTTACACTTCACAGGTGCGTCGTATCGGTATTGCCGATAAGTTTATCGAGCACGGCACTGTGGCTCAGCTCAATGCTTTGTGTGGTATCGATGCTCTTTCTATCTGTAATTCAATCGTCGGTTTTTATCAGGGATAATTGAGATATTGTATTGTTTCCGGATGAGGCCCGGGCAATTCTCAAAAAGCGATGGATTCCAGCATAATCCACGAAATCAAAAATATGGATGTAAGCCCGTACAATATAAAAACCAGGCGGGTAGTGGCTATTTCCCGCTTATTGTTCGATATGGTCAGCCTCACATAGAATATAAAATTGAATATGAGTAGAAATATGACCGTCAAAAACAACAATAGATAGGTTGGGATGCTTTTGTAATCACTCCATATCAGCACTGCCGACATCAGCACTACCGACGATATGAGAAGAAAAAATGCTGAAATAAATGAGGAGTATCGGATATTCGCAATTTTGGATGATTCATTTTTTTGTCTCGACATCGAGTGTGCTAACAGAGACAGGGCCAGTAAAATCATGCTCGAGTAGGCATAGGCAGATTTACCAAACAGGAGTATTATGGTGCATAAGGTAAGTGCGGAAGCTGTTATTTTGGTTGGCAATAGCCACTTTGAGCTGATTAATTTCATGAATGTGTTGATTTGCAGTCAATTCGACCCTGTTTGGTTTCTGTTTTACATTTTCATTTACAATATTAATTATTTGTTTGGAATAATACAAATTTTTCGGGATATTTCTTTTCTTTTCTCTTTTCTGTCTCTGTAGTAATTTGTTTTCTGATTTTTAGGGATTCGTGCTGTTCTACCTGTTTCTATTTATCGAAAAATCAGTTATTTGTTTGATCAAAGACAAAAGAGCAAATAAAGTCAAATAAAGCCCCGTCTTTAATCTTTGTTCAAAAAGTCTTTTGTCTTTATTCTAATAATCTTTGGGGTATATTCAGAAAAGTGTGTCAGGCAGTATTGCTTCTTTGCAGAGCATAGCCTTTCTGCCCGGGCAGAAAGGCTATGCTCTGCAAAGATATTCTTTTTAGCCCAAAAATCTGGCATATCGATCTC
>Ga0209398_1000153_pt1 | contig 51918 bp, 46 predicted proteins | sample AshMeaBigSpring_FD_184125 | JGI IMG/M metagenome (GOLD analysis project Ga0209398, IMG submission 184125) | Groundwater microbial communities from Big Spring, Nevada to study Microbial Dark Matter (Phase II) - Ash Meadows Big Spring (SPAdes)... | ecosystem: Environmental > Aquatic > Deep...
TTCGTGATCGCAGCCGTCAACGACGTCTTGCCATGGTCAACATGCCCGATCGTTCCGATGTTGCAATGCGGCTTGTTCCGCGAAAACTTTTCCTTGCCCATCCTGGCACTCCTCAATGCGGCGCATGCGATGCAGGCGCATCATGCTCATGCGCGCCGTTTAGGCGTGTTTCATGTCAAATTCAAGCCCCTATTCAGCGGAAGCTTTTTCAGGGTGGAGGAGGAAACCGTAACCAAACAGGGATAGAATCAAGAGGCTCAATCAAGGATATCCCATGCGCCATTTACCCTATGCCCTTGCACTCGCCAGCATGCTTGTTTCCACCGCAGCATTGGCACAAGCCCCGCGCAGCCTTGAGATGCGCGCCCTCACCTCGCCGGAAATCAAGGCCGCGATTGCCGCCGGTTATACCCGTGTTCTGGTGCCCAGCGGCGGCATCGAGCAGAATGGCCCGCATATGGTGCTCGACAAGCACGACCATATCGTGCGCTTCGCAGCGTTGAAAATCGCAGGCGCGGTTGGCGACATGCTGGTTGCGCCCGTTCTTTCCATCGTGCCGGAAGGAGAGTTCAGCCCACCCACCGGCAATCTGCGCTTTGCCGGCACCATCGGCATTTCCGAACCCGCTTACGAGGCGGTGCTGGACGGCGTGGCGCGCAGCCTGAAGGGGGCTGGCTTCAAGGATATTCTTTTTATCGGCGACCATGGGCAAAGCCAGGGCGCGCAGGCGCGCATCGCCGCCAAACTCAGCCGCGCCTGGTGGAGCGAAGGCGTGCGCGTGCACCAGATCGATGCCTATTATGATGATGCCGCGCAGATGCGCTTTCTGGCGATGAAGGGCGAAACCAGCGCCAGTATCGGCGACCATGCCGGTTTGATCGATACCAGTGAATTGCTGGCGATAGCCCCCGAAGGAGTGCGCCTCGAAACGCTGACATCCCTGCCCCGCCCGCTCGATGCGCTTGGCGCGAGCGGCGCGCCGGAACAGGCCAATGCCGAACTCGGCAAAGCGCTGATCGATCTCAGGATCAAGGCCGCCATTGCCAGAATCACCTCACTCCTTGGCAAGCGGGAGTGAGACCGCGCCGGGATTTTCCGGTTTCCGCCTGAAGGATTTGGCGGAAAGGATGAAGGGCATCACCATTTGCCCCACAAAATCTTTCGGAAAATCAGGGTCATCAACACCATATTCCTGCGGCAACTTGCCTTCCGGCATATAGAATGTGCCGAATATCACATCCAGAACCGGGAAGGTGGGGGCGAAATTGCTCTCCCCGCCTTCATTCGGGCCGGTATGGTGCCAGCGATGGAAAACCGGCGTCGCGATCACGTATTTGAACGGCCCCAGAGACCAGTTGAGGTTGGAATGCACGAAAGCCGACATGCAGATTTCGAACGGCACCAGAGCGACCATCAGCCAGGCCGGAACCCCAAGCCCAAGCAGGATCAGCAAGGTGAGCGTGGGGCCGAACAGCCTGTTGACCGGGTGAACCCGATACATCGCCGTCCAGTCAAGGTCTTCGGGTGAATGATGCACCGCGTGAAACGGCCAGAGATTGCGGCCATGAAACATGCGATGAAACCAGTAGAGGATGAAATCCGAACCCGCGAGATAAACGAAAAGCTGCACATAAACCGGGGATTGCGCGAAGAACCCCTCCCCGTCCTTGAAAAACGCCGCCACCTCTTCGGTTTCCACCCGGCCATAAACAACCAGCATGATGAGCACAGTAGCCAGAATCCGCAGATATGGCCCCATCACATCCAGCGCGAAACAATAGAGGATATCGGTTTTCAGATCGCGGCTCTTCCACCACACTTTATCAGGGTTGCACGCCTGGCTTGAAAAAAAGCTGATGAGGCCGAAAACAGCACCAAGCCCGAGCATCCAGGGCAATTGGGTCTGAATGATCTGGATGATGCGGACAACAACCGTAACAACGATATCAACCATATCCATGTGTTTCTCCCTGTGTCTGGGAGACAGAACACCATTTGCGTTGAAAAAGAATTGAGACGCCCAAAAAAACGGCTCTCATCGCCCGGATCAGTCAAGAGGATAGAGCATGTTTTTGATTCCATCAAAAACACGCTCTATCCTCCGACATTCGTTAACCCGGATTCCCGCCCGCGCCTTTGTCGCGCCGGGCATGACAGGGCTTGCTTCACGCACGCCTCGTCCCGTTGCGTGACCTGATCCGAAAGCCGGTTCCCACGTTTCAGAATCACGCAACGGAGCGGATCAGCCTGCCGAGCTTGTCCACCGTTTCATCAACCTGCGCTTCCGAGATGATGAGCGGCGGGGTGAGGGCGAGCGTCTCGCCGGTGTTGCGCACCATGAAGCCGTAATCCTCGAACCCGCGATGCATCGCGGTATAGGCGCGCTTGCCGAACCCGTCCGGCATCGAGGCAAGGTCAATCGCCGCCGTGAGGCCGAGCGTGCGGATATCGAGCACATTCGGCTGGCCCTTGAGCGAATGGATGGCATCGGCCCAGACCGGCTCCATGGTTTTGGCGCGGTCGAAGAGGTCTTCGTCGCGGTAAACATCGAGCGTCGCCATCGCCGCCGCGCAGGCGAGCGGGTGCGCGGAATAGGTATAGCCATGCATGAATTCGACCATATGCTCCGGCCCCTTCATGAAGGCGTCGTGGATATGATCACGCGCGATCACCCCGCCCATCGGCACGGTGCCGGAGGTGACCCCCTTGGCGAAGGTAATCATATCCGGCACGACACCATAGCGTTCCGCCGCAAAGGCGGTGCCGAGCCGCCCGAAGCCGCAGATCACCTCATCAAAAATGAGAAGAATGCCATATTTGTCGCAGATCGCGCGCAGGCGCTGCAAATAGCCCTGCGGCGGCGGGAGAACCCCGGTCGAGCCTGCCATCGGCTCCACGATCACGGCGGCGATGGTCGAGGCGTCATGCAAAGCCACGATGCGCTCCAGCTCATCGGCGAGATGCGCACCCCATTCCGGTTCGCCCTTGGTGAAGGCCTGCTCCTGCCGGTTATAGGTGTGCGGCAAATGGTCGACATGCGGCAGAAGCTGGGTCGCGAAGGTTTTGCGGTTCGCCACCATGCCGCCAACCGAAATGCCGCCAAAACCGATGCCGTGATAGCCGCGCTCACGCCCGATGAGGCGGCAGCGATTGCCCTCCCCCTTCGCGTGGAAATAGCCGATGGCCATTTTGAGTGCGGTATCAACCGCTTCCGAGCCGGAATTGACGAAGAAGACGTGGTTGAGGTCGCCCGGTGCCATCGAGGCGATGCGCGAGGCAAGCTGGAAGCCCAGCGGATGCGCGAACTGGAACGGAGGCGAATAATCCAGCGTTTCGGCCTGCGCCTTGATGGCATTGACGATGGGGTCGCGGTTATGCCCGGCATTGCAGCACCAGAGGCCCGCCGTGGTATCCATGACGGCGCGACCGTCATTGGTGTAATAATGCATGTCCTTGGCGCGGGAGACGATGCGCGGCGTTTTCTTGAAATTGCGATTGGATGTAAACGGCATCCAGAACGCATCAAGGTCGTTCGGCTGGCTTTCGGTCGTGAGGGGGCGCGCAGCGCTCGACTTCGACATGAGTGTCTCCCGGTTGGATGATGGGTCAGGCAAACAGGATACGCCGAAGCCGCGCGGAAACAACCCCGATCTGCTGATTTTTCTATGAAAAACAGCGGTTTTTTCTTTGTGCCGTCGCATGCGGCACCCCGCCCTGTTTCAGGCAGGCACACAGACCCTTCAGAGCGGAGTGGTCTCATAACCCGCCGCCGTGATGGCCCTGGCAAAAACAGCGGCCTCCACGCCGCTTGCCGCAATCTCGACCCGGCCGGAGGCAAGGTCGATGCTGGCACGGGCCATGGCATCCACGCCCGCAATCGCCTTTTCAACCGCCGTCACACAGGCCTGGCAGCCCATGCCCTCCACCATCAGAACGGGGGATTGTGCCATGGTTTTCACCTTTTCATTGAAAAATGATGTCACGGCGCGTCAGCCCGTGCAATCTCCGAAAGGTCATCCTGAATATTGGCATCCTCCTGCGGCAATTCGAGGAAGGCAAGGTCCGGCTCCTCGCAGATGGCCTCACCCTCGATCTCCACGAGAAAGCGCGGGTCAGCCAAGCCTGCCACCTCGACATAGGTTGCGGCGACCAAGTGCCCGCCAAGCCGCCTGTCCCGCGCCGCGCGATACGCGCCAACCCCGCCCTGAACCGTGCAGAAGGCGGTGATGCGGAGAAGATCGGTCAACCCCATGCCAGCCTCGGTGAGGATGGCGGCGATATTGTCCCAGATGCAGTCGAGCTGCCCGTCAAGATCAGCAGGAACGCTGCCATCGACCCGCATGCCGACCTGCCCGGCGATGACAAGCCGCCTCGCCCGGCCTGAATGCACGATGCCATGCGCGAAACGCGAGGATGGCGGTGCGACATGGCGGGGCAGTATGGGGCGCGGCATGCATGATCTCTCGAAAACCGTTGCCGGAGTCTGTGGCGCTTTCGATGGAAAGTCCATGCGTTATTGCACGCTTCCGCAACAAAATCGACCCATAGGCCTTCGTCATATCCGGGCCGGAAGCCCGTCTTCGTGTTCTCCACACCCGTTTTCGCGTTTGCCGCGCGGCGTTAACGTTTTTGCAAGGTGAGGCTCGATTTTGCGTTTCAATCCCGTTAAAGATTGCAAACGCCGCAACGCGGGGGAAAAGAACGTGCCTTTATAACCAGCGTTTTGGCCGTTTCGACCAGATAGGCCATGAAGGAAGTTTGAATGATGCGGACGGATCACGGGCTCGGCAACGCGAGCGACAGCCTTTACGCGGATCAGCGCCGTGCCGCCTATTCCTATGTCAGCGAAGCCTTCGCCGAAGGCCGCTATGACGGGATTGACGGGGATTGCCTCGCCCATGCCGCGCTTTTTGCCGCGTTTGTCGAGCTTGTCGCCACCTATGGCGAGGATGCCGTGGGCAAATTCGCCGAAAAACTGCCCGAGCGCGTGAAGGCTGGCGAATATTCGCTCAAAACGAAGAACTAGAGCAATTCCAGCGAAAGTGGGAACCGGTTTCGCGTCCGGAATTGCGTAAAAACTTGAGAGTAGAGCGTTTCAAGTGACTCGGTCTTCGCCGGAAACGCTCTAGAGCACGTTTGGTTTTGATGGAATCAAAATCGTGCTCTATCTTCTTGTTTTTTCGCATGTTGTTACGCAAAACCGGTGTCCATCCCCGCCTTCGCGGGGACAAGCTTTCTGTGCAACATGCACTGCAGCACGTTTGGTTTTGATGGAATCAAAACCGTGTCCTACCCCACCCCTTGCAAGGCATCGCCGAAGCGGATGGCTTCGCCATTGCCCGGCCCGGTCAATTCACCCTGCCACATCACGCGGGTGCCGCGCACATAGGTTCCCACCGGCCAGCCGGTGACTGAAACGCCGTCATAGGGCGTCCAGCCGCATTTCGAGGCGATCCAGGCATTGGTGATGGTTTCGCGCCGCTTCATATCAACAATGGTAAGGTCAGCGTCATAGCCCACCGCGATGCGCCCCTTAGCCGCGATGTTGAAAAGCCGCGCCGGCCCGGCGGAGGTCATATCGACGAAGCGTTCCAACGTGAGCCGCCCGGCATTGACATGGTCGAGCATGGTGGGAACGAGGGTCTGCACCCCGCTCATGCCCGAATGCGAGGCCGGGTAGGCATGCTGCTTCTCTTCATGCGTATGCGGCGCGTGGTCGGAACCCAGAATATCCGCGACACCCTGCGCAACGCCCCACCAGAGCTTCGCCTGATGGGATTTATCCCGCACCGGCGGGTTCATCTGCGCATAGGTGCCGAGCCTTTCATAACAATCAGGCGCAAAAAGCGTGAGATGATGCGGGGTCACCTCCACGCTCGCGACATCCTTATGGGCAGCGAGCCATTCCATCTCCTCACCGGTCGAGACATGAAGAACATGCACGCGCTTGCCATGCTGCCTCGCCAGCGCAACAAGGCGTTTGGTGGCGAGCAAGGCCGCTTCCGTATCGCGCCAGACGGGGTGGGAGGCGGGGTTGCCGGGTTCCCTGAGGCCCATGCGGGCGCGAAGGCGCGGCTCATCCTCGCAATGGAAGGAGGCGCGGCGGCTGATCTTCGCGATGATCTTGCCGAGGGTTTCGTCATCCTCCACCAGAAGATTGCCGGTGGAAGAGCCGATGAAAACCTTGATCCCCGACGCGCCGGGCAGCGTTTCCAGCATCGGGATATCGTCGATATTTTCCGCCGTTCCGCCAACGAAAAACGCAAAATCGCAATGCATGCGGTGATGCGCGGCTGAAACCTTGGCGGCAAGGGTTGCAGCCGAAATGGTGAGCGGGTTGGTGTTGGGCATTTCAAAAACGCCCGTCACACCCCCCAGAACCGCCGCGCGCGAGCCGGTTTCAAGGTCTTCCTTATGCGTAAGGCCGGGTTCACGGAAATGAACTTGGCTGTCGATCACCCCCGGCAGCAGGGTCAGGCCCCGGCAATCGATGCGCGTTGCGGCCTTGGCTGAGGAGAGCGCGCCGATAGCGGCGATTTTCCCGTCCCGCAGCGCGAGATCAGCCACATGCCGCCCGTCCTGATGGACGATCTCGCCACCCAGCAGCAGCGTATCAAAGCTTTCATCCTGCATGGCGCTTCCCTTTCGCGTGATCCCTTGTTCTTCACCACAGCTTGGCTTATCTCCCCCTCATGAGCGAGACAAGGTTGAACCCGGTTTTTATCCCCCTCACCGCACGGCGTTTGATCGTGGTCTCCGGCCCCGATGCGAGGGGCTTTCTGCATAACCTCCTCACGGCGGATATCGCGCATCTCGCGCAGGACGCTGGCACGCTCGCGGCACTGCTCAGCCCGCAGGGTAAGATCATCAGCGATGGCCTCCTTTATGATGCGAGCGATGAGGAACCGCTTTTTTTGATGGATGTCGCGCAGGGCTTTGTTGAAACCCTGCTCGCCAAATTCGCACTTTATAAATTGCGCGCATCGGTCGAGATCGCGGCTTTGGGCGCAGAAATCGCCTGTTTTGCGGTGTTTGATGCGCCAACCATCGCAGGGGAAGCGTTTTACAGCTTTTCTGACCCGCGCCATGCCGCGTTGGGCCAAAGGCTTTACGGGCCGATGCATGCGCTCAAAGCCGCGCTTTCCGGCATCATGGAGGCGCCGGAAGCCGCCTATCACACGCGGCGCATCAGGCTCGGCGTGCCGGAAACGGGAGCGGATTACCCGCCGCTCGACGCATTCCCGCATGAAGCCTTGTTCGACCAGCTGGGCGGGGTCGATTTCAGGAAGGGCTGCTATATCGGGCAGGAGATCGTCTCGCGCATGGAGCATCGCGGTACCGCCCGCACCCGCGCCTTGCCCGTGGCGTTCGAGAACGGGTTTGGCGTGTCCGGCGGTGCGGAGGTGAGCGCGGGCGGCATAAGCCTCGGCCATGTCGGTGAGAGTTATGGCGGCCACGCCATCGCCATGCTGCGGCTCGACCGGCTGGAGGAAGCGCTGAAAGCCGGTGAGGTGGTGCGCGCGGGCGGCGTGCCGATCACCGTGCAAAAACCGGATTTTGTGCGCTTCTCCGTGCCGGGATGCGCGTGACCCCCTGAGCGATCAGGATCATGTCATTGCGAGGAGCCTCGCGAGAGGCGACGCGGCAATCCAGAAACCATGTAAGGAAGGCTGGATCGCCTCGTCCCGCTGCGCTAAACTAATAAAGTTGATTGAGGCAGGCCTATCGCTTTATCTTCTTGTTTTCCATAGAATTTTTCTCGGTTAACCAACATCTGTTTGATTGAAAAATGCTCTGATTTATCAAAAAACTCTTTATTTCCCTATTAATTCAAATAAATCCAAGGCTGTATTTAGATTTTTCGGTATCTCAACCTCGATTCTATCTCCAGACGAGATATTGGGGTAATTAAATGAATTAGAAACATCGTTGTTTGAATAATCAAAGCTTGTTATAAAATAACATGGACGCCCGATTTCGATAATAAATGAATTTAATTTTTTATTAATTTTAATAAAATGTCCTTTCCCAATTTTGTCTGTCATCGGAAAAATAAAAAAGCCGTTTAACTTAATTTTTTCAAATATATCTTTTTTTATATATCTCATACCAAATGATGCAATAAAAAAATCATACAAGAAAGATTGCCCACAAGAAATGTTTTTGCAATTATTATATGAAAATAAATTTTTTGTGCATTGCTGTAAAAGCAAATTATTTATTTCTGAAAAATAAACTGCTCCATTAATTCCAACAATTTTAGCCATAATAGCGGTATAATATCCAAGGCCAGAGCCATAATGTAAGATAGTGTCATTAATTTTTATACAACTCCAGCATAATACCCAAGCCCACAGCGATGGCTGGCCATTATTGATGTTGTCACTTTCTAATATTGCGACCAAATTATCAGAATATATATCTGAAAGACTGGATGAAAGAAATCGACCATTACTCGATATCACAGTCCAGGGCGGTGGTGGTAAAAAATTTTCTCGCGGAATATCACAAAAAGCAGATACAACTAAATCGAGGTTTTCTGCTGCAATATTCCTTGTTATATGTAGTGCATAGTCTTGGCGTAACGACATATTGCAATCCTATGAGAATGGGTGATGGTAATATAGCGGGTATATAATTTTACACATGGAATAGGGCGTTTCCCTTGCGGCACTCCCTTGCCATTCTGCGGCAAAACCCGCTATCAAACCCTATGCTTAAACCCGCCACCCCGAAACGCAAAACCCAAGCCGCGCCGCGCGCCTGGCAGCGCATGCTCTCCGGGCGGCGGCTCAACCTCCTCGACCCCTCACCACTTGATATCGAAATCGAGGATATCGCGCATGGGCTGGCGCGTATGGCGCGCTGGAACGGGCAGACGATGGGGGAGGCGATTTTCTCCGTCGCGCAGCACGCGGTTCTGGTGGAGGTTCTTGCGGGGAAAATCGCGCCGCAGGCGAGCGCGAAACTGCGCCTTGCCGTTCTTTTGCATGACGCGGCAGAATACGTCATCGGCGATATGATCTCGCCCTTCAAGGCCGCTGTTGGCCCCGGCTACCGCGAAACCGAGGCGCGCATTCTCGACGCCGTGATGCGCCGTTTCGGCCTCCCCGTGCCGATGAACAAGCTCACGCATGACCTCATCAAGAAGGCCGATCGTGCCGCCGCTTACCTTGAAGCGACGCATCTCGCCGGGTTTTCGGAAGCCGAGGCTTTGGAGATTTTCGGCGCCCCCCCGCCCATGGGCAGCCTTGCGCCGGATCTGCTGGTGCCATGGCCTGCCGCCCGCGCCAAGACGTTGTTTCTGGAGCGGTTTTTTGCGCTCGACACGAAGGATGGCTGATATGCCACGCATCCATGTCTGTTCCCTGCAACGCCTTTACGGCACCGTGCGCGAAACCGGGGCGGAGCAGGTCGTCACCCTCATCAAGGCATCGACCCCCGTGCCGACGCCGGAGAGCATCACCCCCGCGCGCCACCTCAAACTGCACCTTTCCGATATTACCGAAGCGCGGGAGGGCGAGATTCTGGCCGGGCGCGGCGAGATCGAACAGCTTTTGCGCTTCGTTACGGCATGGGATCGCATCAAGCCGCTCGTCATCCATTGCTATGCCGGGGTCAGCCGCTCCACCGCGAGTTCGTTCATCACCGCCTGCGCGCTCCGGCCCGAGATCAGCGAGGCGACATGGGCGCAAACCCTGCGCGAGGCCTCCCCCACCGCAACACCGAACGCACATCTCGTCGCTCTGGCGGATGCGATCCTCGGGCGCGAGGGGCGCATGATCGCCGCGATTGCCGCCATCGGGCGCGGGCAGGACTGCTTCGAGGGCATCCCCTTCGCTTTGAATATCGGCCCCCGCGCGGCATGAGCACGGCCCCCGCCCCCGGCATTGCCATCAACCTCACCGGCGTCATTCTGGTGATGGAGGGCGATGAGGCGGCGATTTACGCGTCGAACTTTGATGCCGGCGGCAGCCCCGGCCTGCCCTCCGGCCCCTTCGAGCCGATCAAACACCGAACGCTCGAACTCGGGCTTCGCAGCTTCGCGCAGGAGCAGGCAAAGCTGAGCCTTGGCTATGTCGAACAGCTTTACACCTTCGGCGATCGCGGGCGGCACGCGGGCGAAAGCGCGGCAGAGGGCGAGGCGATGCTCAACCCGCATATCGTTTCCATCGGCTATCTCGCCCTGACGCGGATCGCGCCGGGCACAGCGCCGCGCGGGCATTTTCATCAGCTTTACGGGTTTTTCCCCTGGGAGGACTGGCGCAAAGGCCCGCCCGCCATCATCGCACGCGATATTCTGCCCAGGCTTGCCCTCTGGGCATCAGACCACGCGGCAGAGGCGGCGAGCGCGGATCGGCGCGCGCTCTCACGCGCCGAGCGGGTGGCCTTGCTCTTCGGGGCGGATGGCACGCCGTTCGATGAGGAAAAGGTTCTGGAGCGTTATGAGCTTCTTTACGAGGCGGGGCTGGTGGAGGAAGCCTTGCGCGATGGCCGCAAAGCCGCAACATTCTGGCCGAGCCTTCCGAAACTGGGGCGGATGATGCAGCTTGATCATCGCCGCATCCTCGCCACGGCTCTGGGGCGCATCCGCGCGAAGCTGAAATATCGCCCGGTGATTTTCGAGTTGATGCCGCCCGATTTCACCCTCACCGATTTGCAGCGCAAGGTGGAGGCGATCTCCGGCCACCCGCTGCACAAGCAGAATTTCCGCCGCCTCGTCGAAACCGGCGGCCTCGTGGAAGCCACCGGCGGGCAGACGATGACGCGCGGCCGCCCCGCCGCGCTGTTCCGCTTCCGGCGCGATGTTCTCACCGAGCGCCCGGCCCCCGGCCTGCGGCTGGGGCGCAGCGGGTAACGCGCCCCGCGAAAGCGTGGATAATCCCTGCGCCGGATTGCCCTTGCCCCGGCATGCGGCTAAACACGCTTTATGAGCACAGAACCTGCCAGAGACCCCGCAACCCTGCCCTTTGAGGAGGCGATGAAGGAGCTTGAGGGGATTATCGCCGGGCTTGAGCGCGGCGATATCAGCCTTGAAGCCTCGATCACGCTTTATGAGCGCGGCGAAGCCTTGAAAAAGCGCTGCGAAGCCCTGTTGAAAGAGGCCGAGATGCGCATCGAGAAAATCACGCTCGGGGCAAACGGCACCGCCAAAGGTACGGCCGCGCTTGATGCGGAACTGTGAATTTCCTGCTTGTGCTCCCCCGCTTCGCGCGCCAGATTGGCGGTCCGCAACGTCGCGTAATACCAGAGAGCACAAGAAAATGACTCTTTGGCATTCGTCACGAAAATATCTTATCCCTTGAGCGTTTCCGGCAAAGATTGAATCACCTGAAACACTCTATCTCTTTGTTTTGAAGCAATTCCGGACGCGAAACCGGTTCCCACCCCCGCCTTCGCGGGGGCATGCTTTCGCTGGAATTGCTCTTGATAAAAACAAGATATTTTCGTTCCCTTCAATGGCCTTATGCGTCAGCATCCAAGGCCATTGGTATAACAAGGCAGGCGCATCATGCTGGCGGGGTGGACGACGCTTTTTGTCGCACTTGTCTATCTGCTGATTTTGTTTGCCGTCGCCTATTTCGGCGACACGCGCGGCAAAACCCTGCTGGATGGCCGTTTGCGCCCGCTGATCTACGCGCTGACGCTGGCGGTTTATTGCACCTCCTGGACATTTTTAGGCTCCGTGGGGCTGGCCTCGCGCAGCGGGCTTGATTTTCTGCCCATCTATTTCGGCCCCCTGCTGGTGATGCTGCTGGGCCTTCCCTTGCTCGGGCGCATCATCACCATCGCCAAAACGCATCGCATCACCTCGATCGCGGATTTCATCGGCGCGCGTTACGGCAAGAACGAGAAGGTGGCGGCCAGTGTCGCCCTCATCGCCGTCATCGGCACGGTGCCGTATATTGCCCTGCAACTCAAGGCGATTACCGCCTCGCTCGAAATCATCGTCTTTCCCCAGCTTGGCACCATGCCGCGCCTTGCGGATTTCGCCCCCATGGGCGATGTGTCGTTTTTCGTCACCCTCGTTCTCGTGGGCTTCGCGATTGCCTTCGGCACCCGGCACATTGATGCGACCGAGCATCAGAACGGCCTGATGCTGGCGATTGCTGCGGAATCCTTCGTCAAATTGCTGGCCTTTCTGGTGGTCGGGGTTTTCGTCGTTTTTGTCATGTTCGACGGGTTTGGCGATCTTTTCGAGAAAGCCGCGCTCGACCCCGCCGCCTCGCAGATTTTCGCCACCCCGCCAGACCCCTGGCTCTGGCTGACGACGACCCTGCTCTCGGGCTGCGCGATCGTGCTGTTGCCGCGCCAGTTCCACGTGATGGTGGTGGAAAACCGCGATATTGGCGATGTGCGCCGCGCCGCGTGGCAATTCCCGATTTATATCGTCGCCATCAATATCTTCGTGGTGCCGATCGCGCTCGCGGGGCTCATCACCCTGCCCGGCGCGGCGGTGGACAGGGATTTGATGCTGCTCTCGCTGCCCTTGCATGCAGGCTCCGGCATCGTCGCGCTCATCGCCTTCATCGGCGCGCTTTCGGCCTCGACCGCCGTGGTCATCGTCGAATCGGTGGCCTGCGGCATCATGATCTCGAACGACCTCGCGATCCCCTTCCTGCTGCGCCGCACCAACCTTCGGCCCAGGGATTTGCTGGAGGAGCGCGAGCGTGCCCGCGCCGGTGAGGTGACAACCCCCACCATGGTCGATACCGTGCTCACCATTCGCCGCCTCGCGGTGGTGGGCATGCTGTTTCTGGGCTTTGCCTATTACCGCACCTCCGAGCAGGCCTCGCTCGCCACCATCGGGCTTTTGTCCTTCGCGGCGATTGCGCAGTTATTGCCCGCGTTTCTGGTGGGCCTCTTCTGGCAGCGCGCCAATGCCAGGGGCGCGTTGACCGGGCTTATCAGCGGCTTTGCCATCTGGTTTTACCTCCTTTTCCTGCCTACGCTTGGCAAGGCGAACGGGGTCATCACGGATTTTGTCAGCCATGGCCCCTTCGGCCTTGCGGCGCTGGCCCCCGCGCACCTGCTTGATCCAGCCATTCCGGCCCTCGTGCAGGGGGTTCTCCTCTCGCTCGGGGTGAATGTCATCGCGCTCATCCTCGTGTCGCTTCTCACCGAGGCAAGCCCGATCGAGCGCCTGCAGGCGAGCCTGTTCACGAGGCCCGAAACCTCGAACCCCGGCCCCGGCTTCAAACTCTGGCGCAGCGCGGTGAGCGTGGATGAATTGCGCGCCACCGTCACCCGCTATCTCGGGGATGAGCGCACGCGGCGTGCCTTCGCTGATCTCGAAGAGCAACGCGGCGCGCCCTTTCTGCCCCGGCAGGAGGCGGATGCGCATATCATCCGCTTCGCCGAGCATCTCCTCGCTTCCGCCATCGGCGCAGCCTCCTCGCGGCTGGTTCTCTCGCTGATGCTGAGGCGGCGCAATGTCTCGACCGAGGCCGCCCTCAAGCTTCTCGATGATGCCTCCGCCGCCATGCAATATTCGCGCACCCTGCTCCAGCACGGGCTTGATCATGCGCGGCAGGGCGTGACGGTGTTCGACCGCGAATTGCGCCTGATGTGCTGGAACCGCGCGTTTCAGGATCTCTTCGACCTTCCGGCGGATCTGGTGCGCTTCGGCGTCGGGCTGGATGATATCGTGAGCCATAACGCGCGGCGCGGGCTTTATGGCAAAGACCCTTCCGCTGATGTCATCGCCCGGCGCATCGCCGCCCTGGTGCAGGAGAGCGAGCCGAAACGGCTCCACCTCTCCCCCTCCGGCACGGTGATCGAAATCCGCTCCAACCCTTTGCCCGATGGCGGGCTTGTGACGACCTACACGGACATTACCGAGGCCGTGGCAGCGGAAAAGGCGCTGGAAGACGCCAATGCCACATTGGAAAAGCGCGTGCGCGCCAGAACCGACGAATTGATGCAGGTGAACAAGGAACTCGCCCGCGCCAAACGCGAGGCGGATGACGCGAATGCCTCGAAAACCCGGTTTCTCGCCGCCGCGAGCCATGATATCGCGCAGCCGCTGAATGCCGCGCGGCTTTACGCCACCGCCTTGTCCGATACCGCGCGCGGCAGCGCTTACGCCGAATTATCCGAAAATGTCGAAGCCTCACTCGATGCGGTGGAGGAAATCCTCTCGGCTCTTCTCGAAATCTCGCGGCTCGATGCCGGTAAACTGAAAGCCGAGATCACAACCTTCCCGATCGGTGAGATTTTGAAGCAATTGCAGATCGAGTTCGAGCCTGTGGCGGCGGCGAAGGGGCTGCGCCTCACTTTCATTCCCTCCTCGCTCCACGTGACGAGCGACCGGCGCCTGCTGCGCCGCCTGATGCAGAACCTCATCTCGAATGCGGTGAAATATACCGTGAAAGGCCGGGTTGTTGTCGGCTGCCGCAAGAAGGCGGGGAAACTCAGTTTCAACGTGTTTGACACCGGCATCGGCATCCCCGTCTCGAAGCAGAAGACGATTTTCAAGGAATTCCAGCGGCTTGAACAAGGCGCGCGGATCGAGCGCGGGCTGGGGCTTGGCCTTTCCATCGTCGAACGCATCGTCAAGGTGCTCGACCTCGCGCTTGATCTTGAATCCCGCCCCGGCAAAGGCTCGCGCTTCAGCGTTGCCGTGCCTTTGGGGCAAGCGCCCGCGCGCAAGGATACGGCGCAGGCCGTGCCCGCCGCAACGCCGCTGGCGACCCCGCTCTCGGGCTTGCGCATTCTCGTGATCGATAATGAACCAACGATATTGGACGGCATGCGCCGCATTCTCAAAGGCTGGGGCGCCATGGTTCACACCGCCGCCGAACCGGGGGCCGCGATTGCCGATCTGCGCAGCGCCAAGGCCCGGCCAGACCTGATGCTGGTCGATTATCACCTTGATGACATGAACGGCATCGATGCCATCAAGAAGCTGCGCTGGAAATTCCGCGCCGACCTCCCCGCCATCCTGATCACGGCGGATCGTTCGCCCGAGGTGCGCGACAAGGCCACGCAGGAAAAGGTCGAGATCATCAACAAACCCATCAAACCACCGGCCTTGCGCGCGCTTGTCGCGCAGATCCGCCTCAAGGAGATGCAGGTTGCGGAATAACAGGGCCAGAACCGCTTGCCCGCCCGCTGTTCCGGGCCTAAATGAGAACCATGCGCAAAGCACCCGTAACCCGCCTGCTGCACGAGATGATGACCCTGCTGTTTTGCGGGTTTTTCATGCTGTCAGGCTTCGCGCAGGCGCGGGCCGCGACACAGAACGCCGCTTTCATGCGTCAAACCGGCGGCTTGATGCTCTGCGCCCCTTCGGGCGCAGCGGAGGATCAGCACCCCGCCTTGCATGATGAGGCTTGCGCCGCCTGCTGCCTTGCTGCGCCCCTCGCGCTGGTGCCGCCTCAACCGCGCGTTGCGGTTCTGAGCTTTACCCCGGCGCCGCGCATGCCCGTGCTGGCGATTATGGCGCGGCAAAACACAGCGCTCTATCTGCCATGGTCGAGAGGGCCGCCGGGCAAAGCCTGAACGCTTTGCCCCTTCCCTCTTGATCAAGGATAAACCCTATGTTTCGCTTCGTTTCGCGCGCATTCGCGCTTGTTCTCGCCTGTTTTGCCGTCGCGCACGCCGCCCGCGCGCATGAGTATAAAATCGGCGATCTTGTCATCAACCACCCATGGTCGCGCGCAACGCCGGGCGGGGCCAAGGTGGCAGGCGGCTTCATGACCATCACCAATTCCGGCACATCGGCGGACAGGTTGGTGAGCGCTTCGCTCGAAATCGCCCGAACCGTTGAAATCCACGAAATGGCGATGAATGGCAACGTGATGACGATGCGCGCGCTGGAAAAAGGGCTGGAGATCAAGCCCGGTGAAACCGTGACCCTCAAGCCCGGCAGCTTCCATGTCATGTTCATCGATATCGCCCGCCCCCTGAAGGAAGACGAGAAAATCAAGGGCGAGCTGGTGTTTGAAAAAGCAGGGAGGATCGCCGTGGAGTTCAAGGTTGAAAACCGCGCCGGCACGGGTGAACACGGCGCGGGCCATGGTTCGCACCACACTCCCCCCAAAGCGCCATGACGAGCCTGCGCTTCATCCGCGCCCTCGCCTGGGCCAGCGTCGCGCTTCTCATCGCGGGCACGGGATATCTCGTGTTCGCCCCCGCATCGGAAACGGGAAGCGGGGGCGCGCAGGTTGGCGGCCCCTTCCGCCTCATGGCGCAGGATGGGCGCATCGTCGAGAGCGAGGGGCTGAAAGGCAAGCCTTTCGCGCTCTTCTTCGGCTTCACGCATTGCCCGGACATCTGCCCGACGACGATGATGGAGATCACCACCGATATGCAGGCTCTGGGCGATGCCGCGCGGGATTTTCGCGTCTATTTCGTGACCGTTGACCCCGCGCGCGACACGGCGGCATTGCTCAAGGAGTATACCGCCTCCTTCGACCCCCGCATCATCGGGCTGGTGCCGCAGGATGAAGCAGAGCTTGCGCGCATCGCCAGGGCCTACCGCGCGATTTATCGCAAGGTGGAAACCCCCTCCGGCTACACGATGGATCACACCGCCTCGGTCTATCTGATGGATGGCAAGGGCGCGTTTTTCGGCACGCTCGATGGCCGCGAAACCCCGCAAACCCGGCAGGCCAAATTGAAACGCCTGCTGGCGAGGGGCTGAATTTTACCATCGCAACCGCCATTCTGGAGCAAGAAAAAAGCTGCATTCGCGCAAAAGCCCCTGTAGATTTACAGCTTTACAGGAGCAGGCATGGTTTCGCGTGTGGCAACGGTGGCGTTTGAGGGGATCGAGGCGCGGCCGGTGGATGTTCAGGTGCAGGTGGCGAGCGGCAATGTCGCTTTCGTGCTTGTCGGCCTGCCGGATAAAGCGGTGGCTGAATCGCGCGAGAGGGTGCGCGCTGCGCTGACCGCCTCGGGCCTTGCCTTGCCCGCGAAGCGCATCATCGTCAACCTTGCCCCGGCGGATCTGCCGAAAGAGGGCAGCCATTTCGATCTTCCCATCGCGCTTGGCATCATGGCGGCGATCGGGGCTATCCCCGCCGATGCGCTTGATGGCTACACCGTTCTGGGCGAGCTTGCGCTCGATGGCACGATTTCCGCCGTCGCGGGCGTTCTCCCGGCGGCAATCGCGGCGCATGGGCGCGGCAAGGGACTGATCTGCCCGGCCTCAACCGGGCCGGAAGCCGCCTGGGCGGGCGGCGAGATCGACATCCTCGCGCCCTTGTCCCTCATCCAGCTCGCGAACCATTTCAAGGGCACGCAGGTGATGCGCCGCCCCGAACCCGCGCTCGCGCCGCAGGAAACGGCCTTGCCAGACCTGCGCGACATCAAGGGGCAGGAAAGCGCCAAGCGCGTTCTCGAAATCGCGGCAGCGGGCGGGCATCATTTGCTGATGGCCGGGCCGCCGGGGGCGGGAAAATCCATGCTCGCCGCGCGCCTGCCCTCGATTTTGCCGCCGCTCGAACCGCGCGACTTGCTCGAGGTCTCGATGGTGCATTCCATCGCCGGTTTGATCACCGAAGGCGCGCTCACCAATCGCCGCCCGTTTCGCAGCCCGCACCATTCCGCGAGCATGGCCGCGCTCACCGGCGGGGGCCTTCATGCCCGGCCCGGCGAGGTGAGCCTTGCGCATCACGGCGTGCTGTTTCTGGATGAATTGCCGGAATTCTCGCCGCAAGCGCTGGATTCGCTGCGCCAACCCATCGAAACCGGCGATGTTTCGGTCAGCCGCGCCAATCACCGCGCGACCTACCCGGCGCGGTTTCAACTCATCGGCGCGATGAACCCGTGCCGCTGCGGCAAGGCGCTGGAGCCGGGCTATGCCTGCAAACGCGCGCCGAACGAAAAATGCATGGCGCAATATCAGGCGCGGCTCTCCGGCCCCTTGCTCGACCGGTTCGACCTCGTGATCGAGGTGCCCGCCGTTGACCTCGCGGATTTGCTGCTGCCCGCCCCGCGCGAAGGCTCGGCGGAGGTGGCGGCCCGCGTTGCGGCGGCGCGGGCACGGCAGGCGGCACGGTTCGAGGCGCTCGGCGCGCCCCATATCAGAACCAACGCCGCCGCCCCTGCCGGGTTGATCGAGGAGATCGCGCGGCCCGATGCGGCGGGAAATACCTTGCTGCGTGATGCGGCGGAGCGCCTGAAGCTCACCGCCCGCGCCTTCCACCGCGTGCTGAAAGTGGCGCGCACCCTGGCAGACCTTGATGACGAGGCGAAGGTGAGCCGCCTCCATCTTGCCGAAGCCATCGCGCTTCGCAGCCGCAACTTGCAGCTGGGGTGAGAGGCCGGCAGCGTGATCCGCCTTCACATGGCGAACATGGCGTGATGAGAAGGTGAACCGTGGTTGACGTCGCATCACTCTTTGGCTAACGCTTTCCCTTGCATGATGTGATACGCGAAAGCAATTCCAGCGAAAGCATGCCCCCGCGAAGGCGGGGACGGGAACCGGTTAATCGCAAAAACATACGATAAAACAAGGCGATAAAGCGGGTGTAGCTCAATGGTAGAGCAGCAGCCTTCCAAGCTGAATACGAGGGTTCGATTCCCTTCACCCGCTCCAGCTTTATTCTGGAATGAACCCTCGTTCTTTTTTGCTTTCTGACGGCTTTCCTTAAGAAAGCCTGTGGGTTCGATTCCCTTCACCCGCTCCAGCTTTATTCCGGAATGAACCCTCGTTCTTTTTTGCTTTCTGACAGCTTTCCTTAAGAAAGCCCATGGGTTCGATTCCCTTCACCCGCCCCAATAGACATTATGAATTTTTCTCTGATAATGAAACCTCATGACCCGCGCGCTTCGTTTTCTGCTTGGTGACCAGCTTTCGCGCGGGCTTTCGGCCCTGCGCGGGGTTGATGCCGCGCAGGATATCATCCTCATGGTGGAGGTGATGGACGAGGCGGAGGCCGTGCCGCATCACAAGCAGAAAATCGCTTTCCTTTTCAGCGCGATGCGACATTTCGCCAAAGCCTTGGTTGAAGAAGGCCTTAATGTTGATTACGTGCGGCTCGATGACCCCGCGAATACGCAGAGCTTTGGCGGTGAGCTTGCCCGCGCCATTGCCCGCCATGCACCCGAAACCGTGATCATGACAGAGCCGGGGGAGTGGCGCGTTCTTGCGATGATGCAGGATTGGCGTGAAACCCTGCCCGTGCCGGTGCAGGGTTTCGAGGATGACCGGTTTTTATGCTCCAGCACGCGGTTTGCCGCCTGGGCGCGCGGGCGCAAGCACTATCGCATGGAGTTTTTTTACCGCGAGATGCGCAGGGCCACCGGCTTTCTGATGGCGGGTGATGACCCTGAAGGCGGGCAGTGGAATTATGACGCGGAAAACCGTAAAGCGCTGCCGAAAACCCATCAACCGCCGCAAAGGCTGCGCTTTTCGCCCGATGCCATGACAAGGGAGGTGATCAGCCTCGTTGAAGCGCGGTTTTCGCATCATTTCGGTGATCTTGAACCCTTCGGCTGGGCGGTGACGCGCAAGGATGCGCTTCGCGCGCTTGACCATTTCATCACGGAGTGCCTCCCCGATTTCGGGGATTATCAGGATGCGATGAAAACGGGGGAGGATTTTCTCTACCATGCCATCCTCTCGCCCTATCTCAATGCCGGGCTGCTTTTGGCGCGCGAGATGTGCGAGGCGGCAGAGGCTGCCTATCGCGCCGGGCGCGCGCCGCTCAACGCGGTGGAGGGGTTCATCAGGCAGGTCATCGGCTGGCGGGAATTCGTGCGCGGGCTTTATTGGCATGAGATGCCGGACTACGCGAAAACCAACCACCTCAAAGCCAGCCGCCCCTTGCCCGCTTTCTACTGGAGCGGGAAAACGGACATGGCCTGCATGGCTGAATGCATCCGCACCACGCGCGAGCACGCCTATGCCCACCATATCCAGCGTTTGATGGTGACGGGGAATTTCGCGCTTCTCGCGGGGGTCGCGCCGGAGGCGATCGAGGCATGGTATCTCGCGGTTTATGCCGATGCCTATGAATGGGTGGAACTGCCCAATGTGCATGGCATGGTGATGCATGCCGATGGCGGGCTTTTAGGCTCGAAACCCTATGCCGCCTCGGGCGCCTATATCAACCGCATGTCCGATTATTGCGCGGGCTGCGCCTATGACCCGGATATCAGATTGGGGCCGGGGGCTTGCCCGTTCAACATCCTCTACTGGAATTTCCTCATCGAGAACGAGGCGATATTGGCGAAAAACCCGCGCATGGCCCTGCCCTATCGCGGCCTGCGCGCCATGGAACCCGCCCGCCGCAGCGCCATTGCCAGCGAGGCGAAGGCCTTTCTGGCCGGGCTGGAAACGGCGTGAGGGCGGGCGGAAGTCAAATTCTGATAGACTTTGCGGGCGTTTTTTGAATAGTTGGTATATTCACTGTTCAAGATACAATCAGGCAGTTTGTGCATGTTCTTGCGGCGGCAAACAGGATCAGGCTTCTGCGCCGGGGTCGTTCGGCATGGCCCTGCTCTCAGGGCACAGGCCGCCTGATGATGACGCGGGTGCTCCAGACCCGCCATGGGCCCGTTGCCCTGCTTGAGATCGAGCACCCGCCGCCCCGCCTCGCCGGGCAGACCCTGCGCCGCGCATTGTTTGACGCCGTCAGCCGCGCGGATACCGACCCCGCGATCGGCGCGATCGTGATCACCGGCACCGCGCGCGATTTCGGGCTTGGCAGCGATAATGTGGAATTCGGGAAGAAGCCGCAAGAGCCGCATCTGGCGGATGTCATCAACCGCATCGAGGATGCGGCCAAACCCGTCATCATTGCCTGGCATGGCAGCGTGACAGGGCCGGGCTGTGAAATCGGGCTTGCAGCGCATCGCCGGGTTATGGCGAAGGGCAGCGTCATCAGCCTGCCGGATATAGCATTCGGCCTCGTGCCGGTCGGGGGCGGCACGCAGCGCCTGCCCCGCCTCATCGGCCTCACCGCAGCGCTGGACATGATCGCAACCGGGCGGCACATCGGCGCGGCGGAGGCCCTCGCCATCGGGCTCATCGACGCCATCGCTGAAACAGATGTGAAAACCGCAGCCATCGCGCTTGCCACCGGCCTTGCCGGTCAGATGCAGCCACGCCCCTCGATGCGCAGCCCGCCCGCGCCAGACCCCGGCGCATGGGAGGCGATGGTGGCGGAAATCCGCCGCACCGCAAAGGGGCGGCCCGCCCCCCTGCGCGCCATCGAGCTTGTGGGCCAAAGCCTCAGCCTGCCCTTCACGGCCGGGCTTGCGAGCGAGAGAAGCGCATTCCTTGATCTCATGGCCTCGCCGCAATCGCGCGCGTTGCGCCATCTCGTGCAGGCCGAAGCCGCGCTCGACCAAAGGCCGGATCTTGCTGGCATCAGCGCGCGCAGGCTGGAGCATATCGGTATTCTCGGCGCAGGGGCCATGGGCAGCGGCATTGCCAGCGCCTGCCTTGATGCCGGGTTGCGCGTCAGCCTTATCGAACCGGATGAGGGTGTGATGCGCGCGGCGCTCGAGCGCATGGGCGCGCATGAGGCCCGGCTCGAACGCTCAGGCCGCCTTGATGCTGCCCGCCGGGCCGAGCGCCGGGCAAGGTTCGGCGCATTTCCCGCGCTTGAGGCCCTGCCCCCCGTTGATCTTGCGATTGAAGCTGTGCCGGAAGACATGGCGCAAAAATGCGAGGGCCTCGTCCGGCTTGAAGCCCTGCTCAAGCCGGAAGCTGTGCTGGCCAGCAGCACGAGCTATCTCGACCTTGAAACCATGGCGGATGCGCTTCTTGACCCGGCACGCTTTCTCGGGCTGCATTTTTTCGCGCCCGCCCCCCTCATGCGCCTCATGGAAGTGGCACGCACAAAGCACAGCAGCACCCAGACTCTCGCCGATGCCCTCGGTTTTGCCGCGCGCCTCAACAAGATAGCGGTGGTATGCGGTGCGGCGGAAGGCTTGATCGGCAACCGCATTCTGGCAAAATTCCGCGCGCAATGCGAATTCATGCTGGAAGAAGGCGCGCTCCCGCATGAGGTGGATGCGGCACTCGAAGACTTCGGCCTCGCCATGGGGCCTTTTGCCGCGCAGGACCTCGCGGGGCTTGATCTTGCGCTGGCGCGCCGTAAGAGGCTCATATCATCACGCCCCCTTGCCGAACGCGAAACAACCCTGCTCGACAGGCTTTGCGGCGAAGGGCGGCTTGGCGCACGATCGGGGCGCGGCTGGTATGCTTATGCAGGCGGCAAGCGGCGCATCGACCCCGCTGTTGAAGCGCTTCTGCGCGCATATGCTGCCATTTCCGGGCGAGTGCAACGCAGGTTCAGCGCCCGCGAGATCGAAGCGCGCGTTCTTGCCGCCATGGTGAATGAGGGCGCGCATCTTCTGGCGGCGGGGATTGCCGAAAAACCCGCCGATATCGACCTCGTGATGGTGCATGGCTTCGGCTTTCCCGCGATGCGCGGCGGGCCGATGCAGGAGGCCGATACGCGCGGGCTGGCAAACCTTGTGCCTTTGATGCGCGAGAGCGCGGCGCGCGACGGGCCGGGCTTCGCCCTCGCGCCGCTGATCGAAACCCTGCTGGCCGAGCGCAAACCCTTCGCCGCGCTCAATATGCCCGATGGCGGGTGATGCGGAGCCGCGTCTTCGCGAGAAGGCGGGGATGGACACCGGTTTTGCGTAACAAACATGCGATAAAACATAGAGCGAGAGTACGGTGAGCGAGAGCACGGTTTTGATTCCATGAGAACCGTGCTCCAGCAGGCTGCTGGAAAAACGCTGGGGCTGTCATTGCGAAGAGCGAAACGACGTGGCAATCCAGATAAAATTGCCGCCGCTATCCGCAGAAAAGGAAGAAAGTCTGGATTGCTTCCCGCCACGCTTCGCTCGCGGTCGCGATGACGGTGGAGAGGGTTCCTCCTTCCCCGTGACAAAGCGGGTGAGGCTCGTTAAACCTTGCTCATGATCATCGCGACATTCAACGTCAATTCCGTGCGCCAGCGCATCACGCATCTTCTCGGCTGGCTGAAGGCGCGCGGGCCGGATATCGTCTGCCTGCAGGAACTCAAATGCATGGATGAGGCCTTCCCGCGCGAGGAGATCGAGGCGCTCGGCTATCAGGTGGAAACCTTTGGCCAGAAAACCTTCAACGGTGTTGCGCTGCTCTCGAAATTTCCGCTGACCATCGAGGCGCGCGGCCTGCCGGGTTTCGAGGATGAGCAGGCGCGCTATATCGAAGCTATCGCGAGCTTGCCGGGCAGCGCCCTGCGCATCGCCTCGATCTATTTCCCCAACGGCAACCCCGCGCCCGGCCCAAAATACGCGTATAAACTGGCCTTCATGGCAGCCCTCACGCGGCATGCGAAAACGCTTCTTTCCTATGAGGAGCCGCTGGTTCTCGCGGGGGATTACAACATCATCCCCGAAGCGCGGGACGCGAAGGAGCCGAAACTCTGGGAGGCGGACGCCCTCGCCCTGCCGCAAAGCCGGGCGGCGTTTCATTCGCTTCTCAATCTCGGGTTTACCGAAGCGCTGAGGGCCACAACCGATGCCGCAGGGCTTTATTCCTTCTGGGATTATCAGGCCGGGGCCTGGCCGCGCGATAACGGCATCCGCATCGACCACCTCTTGCTCTCGCCGCTCGCGGCAGACCGGCTGGTGGAAGCCGGAATTGATAAGGACATGCGGGCGGCGGAAAAACCCTCCGACCATGTGCCGGTATGGGCGAGGCTGCGATAGAGCAATTCCAGCGAAAGTGGGAACCGGTTTCGCGTCCGGAATTGCGTTAAAACAAAGAGATAGAGCGTTTCCGGTAACTTGATCTTCGATGGAAACGCTCTAGACCTGTCTTGATAGAGAGGGGGCACCTGTTCTGGATTGCCGTGTCGGGGCCAGGACCCCTCCTCGCAATGACGCGAACCATGACGATCAGCGTGATACGAGATCGAGAATGCGCTGCGCCGCGACGTCGCTGGGGTTGCCGCCCGGCACCGCCATCAAACCCTCCATGCGCGCAAAGCCTGAAAGCTGGCCCGCGCGCGCCGGGCCATCGGGGATGAGCGTGAGAACCGCCTCGGCCAGCCGGGCGGGAACGCAGTGCTCCTGAATGAATTCCGGCACCAGATTTTCATCAAGAATGAGGTTCGGCAACACGATGGAGGGCACGAGAACGAGCCGCCGCGCAATCGCCGCCTCAATTGCCGATCCCCTATAGGCGATGACCATCGGCACCCCGGCGAGCGCGAGTTCAAGGCTCACGGTGCCCGAAGCCGCAAGCGCCACGCGCGCGGCGCGAAACGCGTCAAGCTTTGCCGCCTCGCCCTCGATAATCTCGACCGGAACCGGCCAGCTGGCAATGCCGGCGCGAATGCCGGCGACAAGATGCGGCACGGCGGGCAGCACGAAGCGCGCCTGCGGCATGGCACGGGCGATCTCCCCCGCTGCCTCCCCGAAAAGGCCGAGAAGATGGCGGATTTCTGCCGCACGTGAGCCGGGCAGGATGAGGATGGCAGGCGATTCCGCTCCCCGCGCCTCATCCGGGCCGGGGCGAAGGCTGGCAAGCCTTTCAATGAGCGGGTGGCCGACATAGCTCGCCTCCGGCCCGCCAAGACGCTGATGCGCCGCCGGCTCAAACGGCAAAAGCGTGAGAACATGGTTGGTATAGGCGCGCATGGCCTTGGCCCGGCCCGGTCGCCACGCCCAGATGCTGGGCGAAACATAATCGATGATGAGAAGATGAGGCCGGGCCTTGCGCAGCTTTCTGGCGACACGATGCGTGAAATCCGGCGCGTCGATCAAAACCAGCACATCCGGGTTTGCCGCGAGCGCCGCCGCCACCGTCTGGTTGATGCGCTTGATGAGCAAGGGCAGGCGCCTGAGCACCGGCACCAGCCCCATCACCGCGATGTCGCTGAGGGGAAAGAGGCTTTCAAGCCCGGCCTCCGCCATCAAGGGCCCGCCGACGCCAAGGGGGTGGATGGGGCGCGCCGCTTGCAAGGCCGCCATCAGCCTTGCGCCAAGCGCATCGCCAGAAGCCTCCCCCGCCACAAGAAACACCGTGAGCGGGTTGGGCTTCTCCTGCGTCATGCCGGGTGTCACTCCACCGGGCGGATGTCACGCGGGGTGCAGATCGACCGATCGCCGCCCGCGCGGATGAAATCGAGCACCTCATGCACGAGCGGATGCGCATCAAACTCGGCAGCGACATCCTCGACCCGCTCCTTCAAGGTGCCCTCGGGTGCAAAAAGCAGGCGATAGGCGCGGCGCAGATCATGCACCGCTTCAAGCGTGAAGCCGCGCCGCTTCAGGCCAATGATATTCAGGCCGTTGAGCGTGGCGATGCGGTTCTCACCCACTGCCATGCCGTAGGGGATGACGTCATGGGTGATGCCGGACATCGCCCCGATAAAGGCGTGATGGCCGATGCGCACGAATTGATGCACGCCCGCGCCGCCGCCGATGATGACATGATCCCCCACATGGCAATGGCCCGCGAGCATGACATTGTTCGAGAAAATCACGCCCTTGCCGATGGTGCAATCATGCGCAACATGGCTATAGGCGAGAAACATGCAATCATCTCCCACCTTGGTGAGAAGCCCGCCGCCTTCGGTGCCGGGGTTCATCGTCACACCTTCGCGGATGGTGCAGCGCGCGCCGATTTCGAGTGTGGAAACCTCGCCCTTGAATTTCAGGTCCTGCGGCGGGTGGCCAAGCGACGCGAAGGGGTAAACCTTCGTGCCTGCGCCAAGCCGCGTATGCCCGGCAAGCGCGACATGGCTGACAAGCTCGACCCCATCCTCCAGCACGACATCCGGCCCGATAACGCAGAACGGCCCGATGCGCAGATTAGCGCCGAGTGTGGCCGCCGGGTCAATGACGGCTGAGGGATGGATGCTGCTCATTCCGGTCTCACTCTATCACGATCATGGCGCCAAGCTCGGCCTCGGCGACAACCTGCCCATCCACCTTCGCCTCGCCACGAAACCACCACATGTTGCGGCGGCGATTGATGCGGGTGAGGTGATATTCCAGCCGATCCCCCGGCACGACGGGCTTGCGGAACTTGCATTTGTCGATCGTCATGAAATAGACGAGCTTCGCGGTGCCGCCGGTTTCACCGGAAGCAACGCAAGCCGCCCCCGCCGTCTGCGCCATGCCCTCGATGATGAGGACGCCCGGCATGACAGGCTGGCCGGGAAAATGGCCCTGAAAATGCGGTTCATTGATGGTGACGTTCTTCATGCCCACGATATAGGCGCTGCCCTGCATCTCGACGATGCGATCCACCATCAGAAACGGGTAACGATGCGGCAGATAGCGCATCAGATTGATGATATCAATCGGCAAAGCGGCCGGTTCGGATACGGGGGGAGTGTTCAGCTCACTCGCCATGGATAACCTCATGTTTCATTGAAACGACAAAAGAATGCGGGTTTTATGAGAAGGGCAGGCACAGGCTATTTCGTTTCATCCTTTTGCGCCAGTTTCGTCAGAACGGCGATCTCGCGGAATGTCTGCCGCGCAGTCTTGGCGGGAACACCCATGTAGCGCCCTCCTGCGGCAAGGTCATGCATGACGCCGGATTTTGCGCCAATCTGTGCCCCCATGCCGATGCGCAAATGCCCGGCAATGCCAACCTGACCACCCAGAACGACAAAATCCTCCAGAATGGTCGAGCCGGAAATACCCACCTGACCAACAATCACGCAGTAGCGGCCAATCGTCACGTTATGGCCGATCTGGACGAGGTTATCGATTTTCGTGCCCTCACCGATCACGGTGTCGCGGTTCGCGCCGCGATCAATCGTGGTATTGGCACCGATATCAACATCATCCTGCAGGATGACACGGCCGATCTGCGGCACTTTCAAATGCCCGCGCGGGCTCATGGCAAAGCCGAACCCGTCCTGCCCGATGCGCGCACCCGCATGCACGATCACCCGGTTGCCGAGCAGGGCATGGCTGATGCTCGCACCCGCTCCGACCGCGCAATCCCGCCCGATGGCGACGCCGGGGCCGATCACCGCCTGCGCCGCGATCAACGTGCCGCGCCCGATTTCAGCCCCCGGCCCGATCACGGCGCCGGGGTCAACCGTAACGCCCGCCTCAAGCCGCGCTTCGGGGTGGATGAAGGCGCCCGGCGCGATGCCGACCATGCCGAAGAGCGATTGCGGCCGCATGGCGGCGGGAAACAGCAAGGCAGCGGCGCGGGCAAAGCTGCGATAAGGGTCAGCGCTGATAAGGGCGGCGCAGGAGGCAGGCAGAAGATGCGCTGATTTTTCAGCGATGAAACAGGCCCCTGCCCCGGTTCCGGCGGCGAATTTCACATAAGCCGCGTTTTCCAGAAAAGCGACATCTTGCGCCTGCGCAGCCTCAAGCGGTGCGATGGCGCTGACCAGATGATCCGCGAAGGCGGCATCCGAGAGGCGCGCCCCCGTTGCTTCCGCCAGGGCGGCAAGGGTGATCGCGCTTGGCGCAGGGAAGAAGAGAGGCGTGCTCATAGGAATGAGCCGGGGTCACGTAACCCCGGCATTGCTCTAGAACCGCGCGCCGCCCGAGAAGCGGAAGGCTTGCAGCTTGTCCTTGCCCGCGCCTTCGGTTTTGGTGAGGGCATAAGCGTAGTCAAAGCGGATGGGGCCAAGCGGGGAAGCCCAGAGCAGGCCAACACCCACCGAGGAGCGGATCTTGCTGGAATCCCGCACGCTCAGGCATTCGGACTGGAAGCGAACACCGCCCGGATCAGAACAATCAATCGTGCCATCTTTGTTCAAATCGAAGCTCTTCTTGCCGCGATAACCGAAGAGCGTGCCTGCATCGGCAAACACCGCACCACGCAGCCCGATTTCACGCGGGATGCCGAAAATCGGGAAGGTGACTTCCGCCGTGCTGCCGAAATAGGTGGTGCCGCCGACGGCATTGGCATCGGAATCGCCGTTCTTGTCACGCGGGCCGATGCCGGATGGCGCAAAGCCACGCACGAGATCAGGCCCCATGTAGAAATGATCGATCACGCGCAGTTTGTCACTGCCATAGGCGAGCATGTGGCCGCCCTGGAATTTCAGCATGCCGACCACATCATCCGTGATGGGATAATAATATCGCGCCGAGGCCACAGCACGGATGAAGCGCGAATCGCCGCCAAGCCCGGCGACTTCCGGCTTGAGATCAGCAAAAATACCGCTCGAAGGGTCTTTGTTGTTGTCCAGCGTGTTATAGGCGAAGGTCAGGCCGACAAGCGAGGTGGTGGTTTTGCCCGCCGCTTCCTTGATGGCGACAGAAGCCTCGCCGTCCGAGATACAGGTGTTGGATGTCAAACCAAGGTCTGCAAGCTTCTGACCATCGCAGTTGTTATAAGGATAGGAAGACGTGTTCGGGATGCGGATTTTCTGCTCATAGGCGGAATAGCGCGCACCGATCGAGAATTCCTCGGTGATGGGCACGCCCGCACGCAAGGTGAAACCGGTGTTGCGGCTCTGATAGCGGCTGTAGCTCGTCACGTCGCTGAATTTGGTGAAGAGGTCAAACCCCGCCGAAATCCGCTGGTCGAGGAAAAACGGCTCGGTGAAGGAGAATTCTCCCCCCCGGCTCTTCTGGCCATTGGAGGCGGAGATGCGCACGAATTGCCCGCGCCCCATGAAATTGGTTTCCTGCACCGCCGCTTCAGCAAGGAAGCCTTCGGTTGTGGAATAGCCGCCGGAAATCGAGAAGCTGCCGGTTGCCTGATCTTCGACATCGACATTGACGATCACACGGTCGGGCGCGGAGCCCGGTTCATTGGTGATTTTCACGGTCTTGAAGAAGCCGAGATTGCGCAAGCGACGCTCGGCCCGGTCGATGATCGCCTTGTTGTAAGCATCCCCCTCGGCAAGGTCGAATTCGCGGCGCACCACGTAATCACGGGTGCGGGTGTTGCCACGCACCACGATACGCTCGACGTAAACGCGCGGGCCTTCTTCCACCGAATAGACGATGCGCACGGTTTTCGAAGCCGGGTCGCGGTCGCCGCGCGGGCGGATCTGCGCGAAGGCGTAACCCCGCTTCTGGACCTCGCGGCTGATGGCATCGACCGATTTCTCGACATCCTGCGCGTTGTAGGTCTGGCCCTCGCGGGTCACGACAGAGCTGCGCAGGGTTGCAACATCGACATCGGCGATGCGCGATTCGACATCAACCCCGGCAACCGAATATTGCGGGCCTTCATCCACCACGATGGTGATGACATAGCCGTTGCGCGCGGCATCGAGCTCGGCAGAACTGTTCACGACCCGGAAATCGGCATAGCCATTCTTGAGATAAAAACGGCGAATGGCTTCAAGATCGGCAGCGATACGGTCGGGGTCATAGATGTCCGAGCTTTTGAGAAAGCTGAGAAAATTTGATTCGGTCGTGGACATCACGCCCTTGAGCTTGCTGGCGGAATAGACCGAATTGCCCTGGAAACCGATTTCGGCAACGCCGGTTTTATCCCCTTCCTTGATGGTGAAGGTCACATCCACCCGGCCATCCGCCTGCGGAGACAGATTGGCCTCCACACTCGCGGCGGCACGACCGGAGCGGGCGTAGATTTCCTTGATGCGCGCCACATCCTGATCAACGATCGACTGGCTGAACGGCCCGCGTGAGCGCGACTGCACCTCGCCGATCAGAACCTCGGCCTTGATTTTCGAATTCCCGACGAAGGTCACGCGGTTGATGAGCGCATTTTCCGTAACGCGGACGGCGATGCCGGATCCCTGGCGCGTGATGCGCACGTCAGAGAAAAGGCCGGTTGCATACAGATCCTTGATCGCCTGGTCGATACGGGCGGGGGTATAACTGTCTCCCGGCGCGAGAGACACGAGCGAGCGGATGGTTTCCGCCTCAACCCGCTGATTGCCCTGAACGCTGACATTCTGCGCATGGGCGGGTGACACAATGCCTGTGATTGTCGTCAGCATGATGAGCAGCACGGCAAAACCGAGTTGCCTGAGCCGCGCCAAAACCATTCTGTCACCTTGAGAACCAGACATTCCGTCTTCCTGTCATTGTGGCCATCCGCATCGTCAGCCGGAAAGCGGCAACAAAACGGAGAAACTGCATAACGCTTTTATCACCATAGCATCCCTTGCTTCTAGCCAAACAACGGCGCATTGCAACCCGGAACCGCGGCTTGGTTACAAATTCCTTATGCTCGTGGTTTTGCAGCATCTTTTCTGTGTCAGGCCGAGACACGCAGTCTTTCGAGGGCGCAGCATCTTTTTCTGCCCTGAAGGCTGCAAAAGATGCTGCGCCGCACGAAAAAGTCTGATTACAGCGCAAAGCCGGTCAAATGCACGAGGTCATTCCATGTCGAGAACAGCATGAGGCCCACGAGCATGCCAAAACCAATGCGCAGGCTCCAGCTTTGCACAAGCTCATTCATAGGGCGGCGCAGCAGTCCCTCATAGGCATAAAAGACCAGATGCCCGCCATCCAGCATCGGCACCGGCAGAAGATTGAGGAGGCCGATGGAAACGGAGAGAATCGCGGCGAGTATCAGCAGCGGTTTGATGCCTGATTCGGCAACCTTGCCAGAGATATAAGCAATGCGCAGCGGCCCGCTGAGCTGGTCTGCTTTTTCCTGCCCCTTCACAAGGCCACCAATATAAGCGCCCGTGCGCTCGATGACCATGGCAATTTCACCGACAGCTTCCTTGCTGGCAGCCAGAACCGTGAACTGCTTCACAAATTGATGTTCCGGCAAGGGAGAGGACGAAAAGCCCATTATGGCATGGCGATTTGTACCAAGGATGGTCTTTTCAATGACGATGCGCGGCGTGCCGACAAGCTCCAGATTCTGACCATTGCGGGTGATGCTGAAATGCAAGGGCTCGCCCTCATTCACCGAAACATGGCGGGTGATCTGGGAAAAGCTCTCGATCGGCTGGTTGTTGATGGCATCGATACTGTCACCGGGTTGAAACCCTGCCTGCTCGGCGGCTGAATCAGCCACAACGCGATGCACCACCGGCTTGATTTCTGTCTGGCCATAAATCGCAAAAATGCTCGTGAAAATCACGAAAGCGAGCAGGAAATTCGCAATCGGCCCCGCAGCGACGATCGCAGAACGCTGGGCGATGGATTTGTGGGGAAAGGATTCAGCGCGATCAGCCGCAGTCATCGCCGCCATGGCTTCATGGTCGGGTGAGCTGGCAGCATCCGAATCGCCCTTGAACTTGACAAAACCACCAAGCGGAATGGCAGAGAGAACCCATTGCGTGCCCTTGCGATCCATGAAACCAAAAAGGCGCGGGCCAAAACCGAGCGAAAAGGTTTCAACCTTCACACCGCACCAACGACCGACAAGAAAATGCCCCATTTCGTGAATGAAAACGATCGGTGCAAGCACAAGAAGAAACGGCACAAAGTAGCCTAGGAACGATGCAATGAAACCAAATCCGTCGACCAAAAATTCAATCACGTAGCACTCCTCGGGTTACTTGTGGAAGCATGCGTCAGTTAACGAGACGTTAATGACTATTGCCACTCTCTCCTGTCCAGAGCAAGGATAAAGCTTGGCAAGTTTGTGGTATGGTTAATACCAACGCTTCTGGAACCTGTTGCGCAACAGGCTGTCGTTTTGCTCAAGGAGCAAGAAGGCCGGAGGCGAGCCTGCCTGGCCCGGTGCGGATCATGCCGATCAAGGCGGCAAAGACGGCGGCGAAAATGAAACCGTCCAGCCGATCCATGAAACCGCCATGGCCGGGAATGAGATGGCCTGAATCCTTCACGCCGAAATGGCGTTTGAACCAGGATTCAAAGAGGTCGCCGCAGGCGGAAGCCAGAGCAAGCGCCAGGGCGAGGAAGAGATGAAAAACCTGCACCTCGAAACCAAGCACGAGCAACAGGACAAGGCTTGCCAGAGCCGCGACACACAAACCGCCGAAAAGCCCCGACCAGGTTTTCTTCGGTGAAATGCGCGGCGCAAGTTTGGGCCCGCCAAAACGCCGCCCGGCAAAATAGGCGCCGACATCCGCCCCCCAGACCACGGCAAATAAAAACAGCAAAGCCGCCAGACCATGCGTGGAGAGCCGGATTGAAATGATGCTCAGGGCCGGGAAAACGGCATAAATCAGCCCCAATATCAGCCAGAATGGATCAAGCTTGGCACTGGCACGCAAAATCACCCACCATTCATAAAAAACCAGCGCGAACACGGCGCCCCAGACAAGAATGAAGGGGATGCCACCCAGAACAGCCGAGCCAATGGCGAGAAGCGCCAGAACAATCGCGGAGATGACGCGCAAAAAGAGTTCGCTGCGCGGCCGCCCGAGGCCCTTCAGCCGCTTCTCCATCAAAGCCCGCCAAACCGGCGTGTTCGCGCATAAAATGCGTTCAGCGCGACATCGAGCGCCACGTCATCAAAATCCGGCCAGAGCACGGGCGTGAAGACGAATTCACTGTAAGCGCATTGCCAGAGCAGGAAGTTGGAAATCCGCTGCTCGCCCGAGGTGCGGATGATGAGGTCGGGGTCTGGCATGCCATGCGTATCGAGTGCCCCACTCACATGCTCGAGCGTGATGCTCTCCGGCGTGAGCCGCCCTGCCGCAACCTCTGCCGCGAGGCGCTGGGTCGCGCGCAGCATTTCCTGCCTTGCACCGTAATTGAACGCCACGATGAGTGTGAGGCCGGTATTGTTCGCGGTGCAGCTCTCCGCCTCGGCGATGATGGCGCAGAGATCCGGCGAGAGGCCGTCTCGCCCGCCGATGACCCTGATCCGCACATTCTGGCGGTTGAGGCTGGCAAGATCAGAGCGGATGAATAGCTTCAAAAGCCGCATCAATTCAAAAATTTCATCCTGCGGGCGCGTCCAGTTTTCGGTGGAAAAACTGTAGATGGTGACATGGCCGATGGCGCGTTCGATCGCGGCCTTGACAAGCCGACGAACCGCCTCAACCCCCGCACGATGGCCGGCAACACGCGGCAATCCGCGCTGTGCGGCCCAGCGCCCGTTCCCGTCCATGATGACCGCGAGATGGCGAATGGGCTTGGCGCCGCCCTGCCCCTGCTGCGGCTCATCCAGCACCTGAACAGAGCCAACCATCCGCAAGGGCAATCCTCCAACCCGTTATCTGCGTGAAGCCTCGTGGGCATGCTCACATCCATCACAACCATATGAAAGATGGAGCTGATACCAATGCCAAATTAGAGCAAAAAAACGCAAGGAAGAGAATCAAAATTTTTTGTCGACGCCCGTTGTGGCGTATTTTCCTGTTCACAGCGCCAGAGTGGCATCCGCTGATCTCTGGAGCATTTTCCGATCAAGTGAAAGCCGGTTGATCACAAAAATACGATAAAAGAAGAAGATAGAGCGTTTCAGGACAATCAGTCTTTGCCGGAAACACTCCAGCCACCAGCCGGGCAGCCATAGGATACACGGCGGGTCAGCCATCATTCTTGGCATATGAAGATTCTTGGCATGTGAAAATTCTTGCATATGAAGGGCTTGATTGCCGCGTCGCCGCTTGCGAGGCGCCTCGCCATGATGCTCCCCTCACAACGGCATGTTGTCGTGTTTTTTCCACGGGCGTTCGACCTGTTTCGTGCGCAGCATGGCGAGCGCGCGGGCGATGCGGGGGCGCGTTGAATGCGGCATGATCACCTCGTCGATATAGCCGCGCTCGGCCGCAACGAAGGGGGAGAGGAAGCGCGCCTCGTAGGCTTTCGTCTGCGCGGCGATTTCCTCCTCCGAGCCACCACGGAAGATGATCTCGACCGCGCCTTTCGCGCCCATCACCGCGATCTGCGCCGTGGGCCAGGCGTAATTCACATCGCCGCCGATATGTTTCGAGGCCATCACGTCATAAGCGCCGCCGAATGCCTTGCGGGTGATGCAGGTGACGAGCGGCACGGTGGCCTGTGAATAGGCGAACAGCAGCTTCGCGCCATGCTTGATCAGCCCGCCATATTCCTGCGCCGTGCCCGGCAGAAACCCCGGCACATCGACAAAGGTGACGATGGGGATGTCAAACGCATCGCAGAACCGCACGAAGCGGGCGGCCTTGCGGCTGGCATCGCTGTCGAGCACGCCCGCGAGCACCATCGGCTGATTGGCGACGAACCCCACCGTGCGCCCCTCGATGCGCCCGAAACCGGTGATGATATTGCCCGCATGCTTTTCGGACATCTCGAAGAAATCGCCCTCATCCACCACCTTGAGGATCAGTTCCTTCATGTCATAAGGCTGGTTGGCATTGTCGGGGATAAGCGTGTCAAGGCTCATCTCGCGCCGCGCCGCCGCATCATGGCTCGGCCATTCAGGTGAGCCGGACTGGTTATTGGCGGGGAGAAAATCGATCAACCGTCGGATTTGCAGCAAAGCCTCGACATCATTGTCGAAGGCGCCATCGGCGATGGAGGATTTCGTCGTGTGAACCGAAGCGCCACCAAGCTCCTCATGGCTCACCACCTCGTTCGTCACGGTTTTGACGACATCCGGCCCGGTGACATACATATAGGCGGTGTCGCGCACCATGAAGATGAAATCCGTCATCGCGGGGGAATAGACATCCCCGCCTGCGCAGGGCCCCATGATGACGCTGATCTGCGGAATGACGCCGGAGGCCGTGACATTGCGCTTGAAGATATCGGCATAACCCGCGAGCGAAGCAACACCTTCCTGAATGCGTGCGCCGCCCGAATCATAAAGCCCGATGATGGGCGCGCGCATGCGAAGCGCCATCTCCTGGATTTTCCCCACCTTCTGCGCGTGGGTTTCCGAAAGCGAGCCGCCGAACACCGTGAAATCCTTGGCGAAAACAAACACCTTGCGCCCGTTCACCGTGCCCCAGCCGGTCACCACGCCATCCCCGGGGGTTTTGGCAGTTTTCTCCATCCCGAAATCGACGCAGCGATGCGTCACGAACATGTCGAATTCCTCGAATGTGCCATGGTCGAGCAAAAGCTCAATCCGCTCACGCCCTGTGAGCTTGCCTTTGGCGTGCTGCGCTTCGATGCGCTTTTGCCCGCCGCCCAGCCGCGCCGCGCTGCGACGCTGATCCAACGTGTCGAGAATATCTTTCATGAGAGTTTCCTTGTCGGCATCACACCTTATCACCCAGTGGAGCAAAAGGTTTTTTCTTGCTTGAAGCTTCGCTTCAAGTTTCCCTCGCATAAGGGTCTAGAGCAATTCCAGCGAAAGTGGGAACCGGTTTCGCGTCCGGAATTGCTTTAAAACAAAGAGATAGAGCGTTTCCGGTGACTCGATCTTCGATGGAAACGCTCTAGACCCAAGCTCGGCGTCGCATTCGCTCCTAGCCAGTGCAAGAGCACTGGCAGGCACGTTGCTTTCGTAAGACGCGGTGGGCGTGCCGTCAAACACGCCCTTTGGCGAATAGCCATGGCGGGAGGCGCTATTCCGGCCGGGTGGCGAGGCAGGTTTCGAGCGTTGCCATGGCCGCGTTCAGCGCTTCATCCCGCCCCGGCGCATCAGCAGGCAGGGCCTTGAAGCGGGTAAACCCCTGTTCCACCAGTTTGCGCTTGTCCTCACGGCTGCCAATCGGGTTCAAAGCGGCAAAATACGTACAGGTGACGCTATGCAGCGGCAGGCCATTGCGCTCGGCAAAGCCGCAAATCTGCCGGATGGCGGCAAGGTTGAACATCTCCGCACGCGGGCGCATCATCAGGGCAATCCCGGCCATGGTGATGGTGGCATGGGCATCGCCCGCCATGGCGGCCTTGCGCGCGGCTTCCAAAGCCTCGCCGACATCGCCGGTATCGCTGATGGCCTTGTCCGCCGCCGCGACATAACGCGCGATCAGGGCTTTAAAGCGTGCATCCAGCGGCAAACACGGGTCTTCCGCGAAAGCCGGGCGCGCGAAGAGAAAGACGAAAACCGCCATGCCACAACAGGCAAGGCGGGCGCGCCGCTTCATCCGAAGCTTCCCAGCACGGCGGTGGCGGCGGAGAAATCATTGAAGCGATTGGCGTGCCGCGCGCTTGCCTCCTCATCCTGCCCCCAGATGGCGGTTTCGTACGCCGCCTCCACCTCGCCTGCCTGATAGCCGGTTTTCGCATCGAGCACGCCATCGGCGACAGAAAGCGCGATCAAGGCAGAACCGGAGAGCGTGGTAAGAACATGGAGCGCGCCAAGCGCAACGGGGTGCGTGATGCTCTCAAGCCGGGGCTTGAGCGCTTCAAGCGCCATCTCCGGCTGCGCCACATGCAGAATGCCTTGGGCGAGGATGAAGCGCGCGCCATAGCGGCCCGCGATATGCTGAAGAACCGGGTCCCAATGCTGCCTCTGCATCTCCACCAGCCGCTCCGGCTCGCCTGCGCGATAGCAGACGAGATCACTCCCCGCATAGGCGAGAATATCCGCGATCACGGCCGCGCGCGCGCCTGCCACATGGTCAATCGCGGTGTGGAGGATGCGGGTGACGGGCATGGTTGCGGGGGTGATGAATTCGCCCTGCGCCGCCCATTCTTGAGCCAGAAGAGCGCCCGCCACCGCATTGGGCGCGGCAAGGAGGGCGCGGCCCTTCGTGCGCGCCGGTTTACTATCGAGCAGCAGAAGGTGGAGAATGTCCCCGTTCGCCTCCCGCGCCTCCAGCGTGACATCGGCATAAAACCGCTTCGGCAGATGCGTTTTCATAGCCCCGCGCGCCGAGCGCACGGGATCATAGGCGGCGGGGTCTTGTGTCTCGTCAAAAAGCTGGGCGATGAAATCTGTGCTCATCCCCCTCAATACTGCGAGAGAACGCCGCCTGTCACGCCTTGTTGATGCAGCCTTGCATGAAGGCGCGCAATTCGCTGGAATGGCGCTTGAGGTCTTTGGCGCGCGCTTCATCACGGCAGCCCATCATCTTGGCGAGCTTGGGGTCGGTTTTGCCGATGCAGGTTTTGATGGCGTCATGCCGTTCTGCTTCAGTGAGTTTCTGATCCTTCACCTCATTGCGGCAGGTCTTCATGGCGGCACGATGCCCTTCGTGTTCTTTCATGCGGGTTTCGCGCATGGAACTGCGTTTTTCGTGCATGCAGTCACGCATGGCATTACGCGCCTCGCGACCCTTGAGATCGGCCTTCATCTCGGTCTTGCAGCTTTCCATCGCGGCAGCGCGGTCATGGTCGCCATGATGGCGCGCCGCCTGAGCCGAGCCGATGGCAAGAAGGCTGAGGCCCGCGCCCAAAGCCAGAGCGGGCAGGATTTTTGTGGTTTTGAGAAAAGACAGGTTGAGCATGAAAGCCTCCATCGCACGGGAAGAGTGCCATGCATAAGGAAGCGCGCTTCACGGCCAGAACAAGGCGAGACCTGGATAATTATGGCGGGGCTTCACGCCTCCGGCGCGTTCTCGATCGGGTCAACATGTTTCACGTCAAAGCCGAGGAGGTTCCAGCTTTGCTGCATATGCGGCGGCAATGGCGCGGTGACATCGAGCGGCCGCCCGTCACGCGGGTGGGGAATGGTGATGCGGCGCGCGAGAAGATGCAAACGGTTCTGGATGCCGCCCGGCAATTGCCAGTTCTCGATGTTGAAATATTTCGGATCGCCCACGATGGGAAAGCCGATTTCCGCCGTATGGACGCGCAATTGATGCATGCGCCCCGTGACCGGCTTGAGGGACAGCCAGGCCATTTTCTGCGCCGCCGTATCCACCACTGCGTAATAGGTGAGCGCGTGGTCTGCCCCCTCCGCGCCGTGCTTGGCGACCTTCATTTTCGCATCCCCATGCTCGTCCTCGCCCTTGGCGAGCCAGGTGGAAACGCGGCCCTGCTTCACCTTCGGGACGCCCGGCACAAGCGCCCAGTAGATTTTCCGCGCCGCGCGCGAGCGGAAGGTTTTGGCGAGCGTTGACGCCGCAAGCCGGGTTTTCGCCACGATGAGGCAGCCCGCCGTGTCCTTGTCGAGCCGGTGGACGAGGCGCGGCTTCGCGCCTTCGGCATCGCGCAGCGCTTCGAGCATGCCATCGAGGTGCCGCGTGGTGCCGGAGCCGCCCTGCACCGCGAGCCCATAGGGTTTATTGAACACGATGAGGTCTTTATCCTCATAAAGCGTGATGGATTTCAGAAATGCCGCGTCATCCTTGAGGCCGCCTTCCCTGAACACCGGCTTGCCGCTGGTGGGGCGGTTCTGCGTGCTCAAAGGGTCGGCACTGGCTTCGCTTTGGGGCGCGGGCGCTTTTTCCAGTGGCGGAATGCGCACCCCCTGCCCCGGCTCCACGCGCGTTTCGGCCTTCACGCGCCCGCCATTGACCCGCACCTGCCCGGTGCGCAGCAATTTCTGCAAATGCCCGAAGGAAAGATCCGGAAAATGCGTCCTGAACCAGCGATCAAGCCGCATTCCGGCTTCATCCTCGCTGATAATGCGCGTTTCAACGCCGCTCATGATCTGTCCCAACCTATCAGCGTGATGTCAACGCGTTACAATTCCAGCCAGCCAGAGGCCGAGCGCCACCATGATCAGCCCGCCAAGAACGGAAAGCCCGATATAAAGAAAAGCCGTGCCCTGCGCCTCATTGAGCCACAACCCAGCCGCATCAAGCGCGAAAGCCGAAAAGGTTGTATAGCCTCCGAGCACGCCCGTCATCAGCAAAAGCCGCAGATTCTGCCCGCCATCCTCAGGCAGCGGGATGAGGCGCGCGAAAACGCCCATGATGAAGCAACCGAGAAGGTTGACGATCAGCGTTCCGGCGGGAAACCCCATGCCAAAGAGCCGTGCCGCGCCAAGCCCGGTGAGCCAGCGCAGAACCGAACCAACCCCGCCACCAAGAAAAACATAGAAAGCTGCCTGCATGCGCCCTTTTCGCAAGGGCGAGGGGAAAAGACAAGGGATGGGGGCAGTCATGAGAGCGAATGGGAAGCAGAATCTGGCGTCCTGGAGCGTTTCCGGCAAAGATTAGAGCATGTTGCGCAAAAGTGGATACCGGTTTTGCGTAACAACATGCGATAAAACAAGAAGATAGAGCACGGTTTTGATTCCATCAAAACCAAACGTGCTCTAGAGCATTTTCAAGCATCGTTGATACCGGTTCGCGTGAAGAAAATGCGATAAAAACAAGAAGATAGAGCGTTTCAGGTGACTCGATCTTTGTCGAAAGCGCTCTAGAGCAATTCCAGCGAAAGCATGCCCCCGCGAAGGCGGGAGTGGGCACCGGTTTCGCGTCCGGAATTGCTCTAGGCGAGGAGGGCCGCAAGTTCGCCCTGAAGGCTGGAGATGCGCGTGCTTAAAGCGGGGTTGCGCAGGCGCTTGAGGCGCTCGGCCTCCAGAATGCCGCGCAGGGCCTTGAAGCACAGGTCGATATCCTCGTTCACCAGCACATAATCATAGTCCTGCCAATGCGCGATCTCGCCCTTCGCATTGGTGAGGCGGCGGCGGATGACCTCCTCCGCATCCTCGGCGCGGCGCTTGAGACGACGCTCCAGTTCCATGATCGAGGGCGGGAGGATAAAAACGCTCACCACATCGGCGCGCATTTTTTTGTAAAGCTGCAAGGTGCCCTGAACGTCGATATCGAACAGAACATCGCGCCCGGCATGGAGCGCCTCTTCCACGGCAAGGCGCGGGGTTGCGTAAAAATTGCCATGCACCTCCGCCCATTCGAGCAGCTCGCCGCGCTCGCGCATGGCGTGGAAGGCCTCGACACTGATGAAGTGATAATGCACGCCATCAGCCTCGCTCGGGCGACGCGCGCGCGTGGTAACGGAAATCGACAGATGAATATCCTTCATCTCGCGCATCAGAAGCTGCGAAAGCGCGGATTTCCCCGCCCCCGAGGGGGAGGAAATCACCAGCATGACGCCGCGTCTGGGGGAAGATGCCGGAAGAATGCTCATGAACGCGCCATCATTGCAGTTTCGGGACGGTTTTCGGGGTCGTCAGGTCAAAATTCGGGGTCGGCGCGCTAGTGCGCAGGCCGCTGGCCGCGCGCGGCAGCGTGCGGGCCGATGAGGGGGGAAGAGCGTTTGCGGGGGGATTCGGTGCGGGAGCCTGCACAGGTGCCGGCCCAGCAAGGCTGCCCTCCGGCAAGGGTTCGGCGGCTGGCGTGGCATCCGGCGCGGTGGCATCCTTCATGCTGCGTGCGGCCTCGATCTGCCGCCAGCGGGTGACATTGCGCTGATGCTGCTCCAGCGTTTCGGCAAAGACATGCCCGCCCGTGCCATCTGCCACGAAATAGAGATCCCTGACGCGCGAGGGGTTGGCGGTGGCCTCCATCGCCGCCCGGCCGGGATTGGCGATCGGCCCTGCGGGCAGGCCATTGATCTGATAGGTATTATAGGGTGTTGGCTGGTCGATCTCGGCACGGGTGAGGCCACGCCCGAGCGCGCCCTTGCCGCCGATGATGCCGTAAATGATCGTGGGGTCGGATTGCAGGCGCATCTTTTTTTCGAGCCGGTTGAAAAACACGCCTGCAACGCGCGGGCGCTCATCCGGGCGGCCGGTTTCCTTCTCGACGATCGAGGCGAGAATCACGAGGTCGCGCGGCGCTTTGAGCGGCAGATCCTTGGCGCGGCGCGCCCAGATTTCCGCAATCACGGCCTTGTGCTCACGCTGCATGCGCGCCAGAAGTGCTTCCCGCGCCGTGCCGCGATTGATGCGATAGGTGTCCGGCAGCAGGCTGCCTTCGGGCGGAATGGTGGCAACCTGGCCGCTGAGAAGGTCATTCTCCTTGAGGCGCTCCACGATCTGCTCGCTCGTCAGCCCCTCGGGGATGGTGATGGAATGCTGGACCGAACGCCCGGAGGTGATGATCTCCATCACCTCCTGCATGGTGATGGCCTGCTTGAACTGGTATTCCCCCGCTTTGGCGCGTTTTTTTGCGGCTTCGTCACTCTCGAACTTCGATTGCAGGTCGCGCCAGAGCAAGGCCGCCCAGAACAGGCCCGGGCGCGCGATCACGCCCTCCTTGTCGAGAAGATCGACGATCTCTTCCGTGCCGGTGCCTTTCTCGATGATGACGGTTTTGTCATGCGCGAGCGGGCCGGGCTCGGAAAATTCACGCCGGGCCACGGCAAAAAACCCGGCTGCCGCAATCGAGAGCACGAGAAGCACTGTCATGAGGCCGGAGATGATGCCGACCAGCCCGGTTTTACGCGGTTTTGCCGGCAGGGGCGGCGCGGCGCTCGCGCTCATGCGGTTCCCGCCAGTGCGCCTGCCGAATAACCAGCCGCGCGCAGCTTCTTTCTGCGGGGGCTGCGGTGTCGCATCGTCATTGTCAGGGCCTTGCGCCATTCTTTTCCCTCGTGCGGCACGCCCCATGACGCCGGAACCGGCTTTACAGGCATGCTTTCGACCAAATGCTGCAAAATACGCTATACGGATTGCCTTTTCGCACCCCATCATGGCGAAAAGACGAAGCCCCGGTCACCCCTCGCAGCGGCGCATGACGAGCGAGGCATTGGTGCCGCCAAAGCCGAAGGAATTCGATAAAACCACGTCGATCTTACGCTTTTGCGCCGTATGCGGCACAAGATCAACCACGCTTTGGACCGAAGGATTGTCAAGATTGATGGTGGGCGGCGCGATCTGATCCCGGATGGCGAGGATGGAGAAAATCGCTTCAACCGACCCCGCCGCGCCCAGCAAATGCCCGATGGAGGATTTGGTGGAGGACATCGCGACCTTATCGGCATGTTCGCCCAGAAGCCGCGTTGCCGCACCAAGCTCGATCTCGTCGCCGAGCGGCGTCGAGGTGCCATGCGCGTTGATGTAATCGATCGCGGAGGCGGAAAGCCCCGCCCGTTTCAGCGCTGCCTGCATGCAGCGGAACGCGCCATCGCCATCTTCCGAGGGGGAGGTGATGTGATAGGCATCGCCCGACATGCCATAGCCGATGATTTCGGCGTAGATTTTCGCGCCGCGCGCCCTGGCGTGTTCCAGCGCTTCCAGAACGACGATGCCCGCGCCCTCCCCCATCACGAAACCGTCCCTGTCCTTGTCATAGGGGCGGGAGGCGCGTTCGGGTTCGTCGTTGAAATTGGTCGAAAGCGCGCGGCAGGCGGCAAAACCCGCCATGGCGATGCGGCTGACGGGTGATTCCGCGCCCCCCGCCACCATGACATCGGCATCGCCCAAGGCCACCATACGCGCGCCATCGCCAATCGCATGCGCGCCGGTGGAACAGGCCGTGACAACCGCGTGGTTCGGCCCCTTGAGCCCATGCGCGATGGAAACATAGCCCGAGGCAAGGTTGATCAGGCGGCCGGGGATGAAAAACGGCGACATGCGCCGTGGCCCCTTTTCCGCCAGAAGCAGCGAGCCATCATGAATGCCGCCAATGCCGCCAATGCCGGAGCCGATGATGACGCCGGAATTGATCTGATCCTCGTAACGGGTGGGGTGCCAACCGGCATCATCCAAAGCCTGTTTTGCCGCCGCCATGGCAAAGAGGATGAATTCATCCACCTTGCGCTGGTCTTTCGGCTCCATCCAGTCATCGGGGTTGAACTGCCCCGCTTCAGAGCCACGCGGAATGGTGCAGGCGATTTTTGCGGCGATATCGGAGACATCGAAGGTTTCGATGCGCCGGGCCGCGCTTTTTCCGGCCAGAATATTGGCCCAGCTTGGTTCTACGCCGCAGCCAAGCGGCGTAACCAAACCGAGCCCGGTGACAACGACACGGCGGAACATGGCTGATCTGTCCGTCGCGTTTTTCGCGTCAAGCCGCGTTTTTCTCAAGGAACTTCACGGCATCGCCCACCGTGACAATGGTTTCGGCGGCATCATCCGGGATTTCGACGCCGAATTCTTCTTCGAACGCCATCACGAGTTCCACGGTATCAAGGCTGTCCGCGCCCAGATCATCGATGAAATTGGCGGCATCCACCACCTTTTCGGCATCGACACTGAGATGTTCGATCACAATCTTTTTTACGCGTTCAGCGATATCGCTCATGGTGAACCCTTTTTCTGTTAGCCACGCCTCTGCTCTTTTGCACCAGAGGCGCGGTAAAAAGCAAGCTCACGTTTCCCTTTCAAACCGGGGCGAGAAAGTCAACGTGCGTTGCACGCGTAAACCCCGGAAATTTATATCAGCTAGAGCATGTTGCGCAAAAGTGGACACCGGTTTTGCGTAACAACATGCGAAAAAACAAAAAGATAGAGAACGGTTTTGATTCCATCAAAAACAAAAACGCCTTATATCCGCGCCATGCCGCCATTCACATGCAGGGTCTGGCCATTGATATAGGCGGCCTCTGCGCTTGCAAGATAAGCGACCGCGCCCGCGATGTCCGCCGCCTTGCCCATGCGCCCGGCGGGGATGGAGCCCATGATCGCCTCGCGCTGCTTTTCATTGAGCGCATCCGTCATCGCGCTTTCGATAAAGCCGGGGGCGACGCAGTTCACGGTAATGCCCCGGCTCGCCACCTCCGCCGCGAGGGATTTCGTCATGCCGATCATGCCCGCCTTTGCGGCGCAGTAATTCGCCTGGCCTGGGTTGCCCGTGACGCCGACAACCGAGGTGATGCCGATGATGCGGCCAAACCGGCGCTTCATCATGCCCTTCACCGCCGCACGCGCCAGCAGGAAGGAGGAGGTGAGGTTGACGGCAAGAACGCTGTCCCATTCCTCGTCCTTCATGCGCATGAAGAGATTGTCGCGCGTGATGCCGGCATTGTTGATGAGGATATCGAGCCCCGCGCCAAGCGCCTCTTCTGCTGCCGGCACCAAGGCCTCCACCGAGGCTCTGTCAGCAAGATTGGCCGGGGTGATGACGCAGCGGCTGCCGAGCTTCTCTGCAAGCGCCTCCAGCGCCTCGCGCCGCGTGCCCGAAAGCGCGACGCTCGCGCCCTGTTGATGCAAGGCTTCTGCAATCGCGGCACCAATGCCGCCCGATGCGCCGGTGACGAGCGCCGTTTTGCCGGTGAGTGAAAACATGGGAGTGCCTTTACAATAAAGAGGTTATGCATCCGGCTTTTCGGGTTCCGGCCCGGAGAGCGCTTTTGCTGCTTCGATAGCGCGTTTTTTCACATCCTGCCCCTCCTCGGGGCGCAAAAGCCCGAGTGACATGACGATTTTTGCCGCGTCATCCACAGAAATCGGCACCTCGATCACCCGGCTTTCCGGCAGAAAGAAGAAAAAACCCGTCGTGGGGTTGGGCGCGCAGGGCAGAAACACCGAAATATAGGCTTCGTCTTTCGGGAGACCCTCAAGCACATCCGGGCTTGGCGGGGTGGAGAGGAACACGATCGACCAGCAGCCGGGTGCCGGGTATTCCACCAGCGCGACCTTGCGAAACGAGGTGCCCGATTGCGAGAAGATCGTCTCGAAAATCTGCTTCACGCTTTTATAAAGGCCCCGCACCACCGGCATGCGGGCGAGCAGGGTTTCGCCGAAATCGAGCAAGGTGCGCCCGACCAGATTGGCGGTGAGAAACCCCAGCAGCGTCAAACCCAGCAGCAAAACGAGAATGCCGAAGCCCGGAATGGCGAAAGGCAGATAGGTTTCGGGCAGATAGGCCTGCGGAATGGCGGGTTTGACCCAGCTATCGCCGATATTGATGATGAAGAGCGTGAGATAGGCCGTGATCGCCAGAGGCCCCACCACAACAAGCCCGGTGAGAAAATAGGTGCGCAGGCGCTGCATCAAGGTCAGCCGGGTCTGCGGCGCGGGGCCGGGGGGAGGCGAATGCGGCGACATGACGGAACGTGGCCTTTCCTGGAGTGTGACACCCTCTTTATCGCAGTGCGGCGCGTAAAACCAGCTTTGGTCAGGCCTGTTTGCGATTACAAACCCACGAGGCGCCCCTCGCGCAAGGTGAGGCGGCGATCCATCTTCGCGGCAAGTTCGAGGTTATGCGTGGCGATGAGGGCCGCAAGGCCGGATTGCTTCACGAGCGCCTGCAAGGTTGCAAAGACATGCGCGCCGGTGGTGGGGTCGAGATTGCCCGTCGGCTCATCGGCGAGAAGGAGGCGCGGCGAATTCGCCACCGCCCGGCAGATCGCGACGCGCTGCTGCTCCCCACCCGAAAGCTCCGCCGGGCGATGGGTGAGCCGCGCCGAAAGCCCGAGAAAGCCTAAAATATCGCGCGCCCGTTCCTCCGCCTCCGGCACGCCAAGCCCGGCGATGCGCTGCGGCAGAACCACGTTCTCAAGCGCCGAAAACTCCGGCAGAAGATGGTGAAACTGGTAGATGAAGCCGATTTCGTGCCGCCTGAGCCTTGTGCGCGCTTCATCATCAAGCGCGGCGGTGGCCATCTCGCCGATGAACACCTCGCCGCTATCGGCGTGTTCCAGCAAACCGGCGATGTGAAGAAGCGTCGATTTTCCCGCACCGGAGGGGGCAACCAGCGCCACCATCTCCCCCGGCATCAGGGTGAGATCAACCCCCGCGAGCACGGTGATCGTGTTTTCGCCCTGATGATAGGCGCGGTTGATATTGGCAAGCTGCAAGGCGGGAACGGCCATGGTTCACTCTCCCCGCAAGGCTTCGACAGGGTCGAGCTTTGCGGCCCGCCAGGCGGGGTAAAGCGTCGCCAGCAGCGAGAGCGTCAGCGCCATGAGAACGATGGTGAGGGTTTCACCCGCCCGTACATCTGCCGGGAGCTTCGAGAGAAAATAGAGTTCCGGCGGAAAGATCGGCGCGCCCGAAAGCCACGAGACCGCCTGCCGCAGGGCTTCGACATTCCACGCGATGAGAAGCCCGAGGAGAAGCCCGAACAAGGTGCCGCCCACGCCGATGGCCGCCCCCGTAAGCACGAAAATCAGCAGGATGGAGCGCCGTGTCGCGCCCATGGTGCGCAAAATGGCAATACCGCGCCCCTTATCCTTCACCAGCATGGTGAGGCCGGAAATGATGTTGAGCGCGGCCACCAGCACGATCATGGTGAGGATGAGGAACATCACATTGCGTTCCACCTCCAGCGCGCCGAAAAACGTGCGATTTCTGAAGCGCCAGTCCGTCAAACCATGCGGCCTGCCCACCGCCGCGCTGATGGCGGGGAGGATGGAGTCAATTTTATCCGGGTTTTCAACGAAAATCTCGATGAGCTGCGCCTGCCCCTCGCTGTCGAAATAAAGCTGCGCCTCATTCAACGGCATGAAGATGAAGCTTGCGTCGAATTCGCTCATGCCGATTTCAAAAATCGCCGCGACATCATAGGTTTTCTGGCGCGGCGATGAGCCGAACGGCGTTGCCGGCCCCTTCGGCGAGATCAGCCGCACCTTGTCGCCCACGATGAGGTTGAGATGCCCGGCAAGGCGCTTGCCAAGCGCGATGCCCTGCCCCGCATCGAACCCGTCCAGGGTGCCTTCGCGGATATTGTTCGAAACGGCGGCGAATTTGCGCAAATCCGCCTCGCGCACGCCGCGCACCAGAGCGCCGGAATTCGAGGTGGCGGAGGAGGCCAGAACCTGCCCTTCGACGATGGGGGCGGCCAGGGTCACACCGCCGATTTTCGAAACCCGCTCGGAAATTCCGGCATAATCGGTCAGGCTCTCGCCATAAGGCTGGATGAAGGCATGGCCGTTGACGCCGAGAATCTTGCTCATGAGTTCGAGGCGAAAGCCGTTCATCACCGCCATCACCACAATCAGCGTGGCAACGCCGAGCATGATGCCGAGGAAGGAAAACCCGGCAATGACGGAAATGAAACCGTCGCGCCGCCTTGCGCGCAGATAGCGCCACGCCATCAATCCCTCGAAGCCGGAAAACATCTTCATCGCGCCAAAATCCGCTCCACCGCATCCTGCGGGGTAAGAAGTTCGCGCGCGCCGGTGGCACGGCGTTTCAATTCCACCTTGCCTTCGGCGAGGCTTTTGGGGCCGATGATGATCTGCCAGGGCAGGCCGATGAGGTCAGCTGTCGAGAATTTCGCGCCCGGCCGCTCATCGGTATCGTCAATCAGCGCGGTAAGGCCACGCGCTTCCAGAGCCGCCTCAAGCGCGCCTGCCGCGCCATCGGTTGCGCTATCACCCGGTTTGAGGTTGAGGATCGCGACATCAAACGGCGCAATCGCATCCGGCCAGATGATGCCCGCTTCGTCATGGCTCGCCTCGATAATGGCAGGCACCAGCCGTGTCGGGCCGATGCCGTAGGAACCCATATGCACCGGCACGTCCTTGCCATCCGGCCCCGCGACCACCGCGCGCATGGGTTCGGAATATTTGGTGCCGAAATAGAAAATATGCCCCACCTCGATGCCGCGTGCCGCGACGCGCGCGGCTTCCGGCACGGCATGAAAAGCCGCCTCATCATGCATATCCTCGGTTGCAGCATAAAGCGTCGTCCAGGTTTTGACGATGGCGGCAAGGTCATCCACAGAGTCAAAATCCGTCTCCGCGCCCGGCACGGGAAAATCGAGATAATCCTTGTGGCAGAACACGCCGCTCTCGCCGGTTTCAGCGAGAATGATGAATTCATGCGAGAGATCGCCGCCAATCGGCCCGGTATCGGCGCGCATGGGGATGGATTTGAGGCCCATATGTGCAAATGTGCGCAAATAGGCCACGAACATGCGGTTATAGGAATGGCGCGCCCCGGCCTGATCAAAATCGAAGGAATAGGCATCCTTCATCAGAAATTCGCGGCTGCGCATGGTGCCGAAGCGCGGGCGCACCTCGTCACGGAATTTCCATTGCAGGTGGTAGAGGTTCAGCGGCAGGCTTTTATAGGAGCGCACCGAGCCACGGAAAATTTCGGTGATCATCTCTTCATTCGTCGGGCCGAACAGCATCTCGCGCTCATGCCTGTCCCTGATGCGCAGCATCTCCTTGCCATAAGCGTCATAACGGCCCGATTCCCGCCACAAATCCGCAGATTGGATGGTCGGCATCAAGAGTTCGATGGCGCCCGCACGGTTCTGCTCCTCGCGGATGATGGCGGAGATTTTATTGAGAACCCGCAAGCCCATGGGAAGCCAGGCATAGATGCCCGCGCTTTCCTGCCGCACAAGCCCCGCGCGCAAGGCAAGGCGATGCGAGACGATTTCGGCTTCTTTTGGTGTTTCGCGTAAAATCGGCATGAAAAAGCGGGAAAGGCGCATGAAAACTCCGGAATAATACCAAAGGCCTAGGGTGCAGATGCATGAGGCCGTTGAAGAAAACGAGAATTTCTTATTTTTATCAAGGGATAAGAAATCCTTATGCGGAATACCAAAGTGTCATGTCCAATAACCTTTGGCATAACAGAAAGCCCAATGATAATCTGTCTCTTTACAGGATTCGTCACGCCATTCCCATAAAATCCGGCGCGGTTGATAAAATCATCTGCCGGGCATGTTGCACTGCATGAAGACAGGGCTTTTTTCGTGGTCTAATCAAAAAGGGTTGGCGGGGGGCCATCGGTCATACCGGTGATAAAAGCCAAGAAGCATGATCCCCCGAGGCATTGCCTTGAAGACGAGCATATTTGCTTTTTTCAATCAATGCTGTTCCGGCCAAGAAGCAAAGCAAACGATCGATCAAGGCAGGGCCAAGGCCCTGCTTTTTTTATGGGCCCTGCTTTTTTCGGGCGCTGATTTTTTATGCTCAAAAATACCTGTTTCCTGTTCAACGCCCCAAAAAACGTTGAAAAAACGAAAGCGGCCGCGATGGTGGCGCTGGTTCCGGCAGCTTCCAGGCGTAATGTTCCATCAATTGCTTTGCAGGCCCTTGAAAATGCAAGAAGTGAAACGGAACCTCAGCGCCATCCCGCGTGCGATAGCCTGTGGGGATACCGCCCTTTCCGATTGTCAGGCGCTTGACGTGGTCGTCATATATAAAAAGTCTGTCACCAATATTGTTGATATTATTGTCGTATCCTTTTTCAATTTTTGAATTGAAATCAATAAAAACAGGATTTTCTTTACAAAACTCAAACAACACAATCATGTCAGACACCTGAATTTTTTTTCCCTGATTATATAATTTGTATTTTTCATTGATAAATTGCTCGATATTCTTTCTGTTGTAGATAGATAATATGTGATTGCAGAAGTCATTGAGAACTGAAATGTCAGAAAAATAATTGGCCCAAGCCCAGTTCCCGGCTTTGTAACCTGCAAATTCCGCAGCAAAAACCTCGACAGGAGAAAACAGCAAGATATCTGAATCAAAAACACAAAAATAGTCTATTTTTTGCTCTTCAACATAGTTTTTAATGTAAAACCATCTTAAAAAACAAAAAATCTCATAGTCATTCCGATTGACACTCAAATTTATATATAATTTTTTGAATTTTTTGATTTCGGCACTTTCGTATTTTTTTATATTGACCTGAATAACGCCCTCGGGAACAATGCGTTCTGTATCAGATATCAAAATGATAGGGCTGTTTGGTGATGCCAGGCTGGCCTGAAGAATAGCAATATCAAGGTATTTTTTGGCGCTGATATTGTAGAAATCACCAACCTGAATAAAAAATATTGGAATCCCTGTTTTCTTCATTACAGCGCCGATTTTTCATGAATTGTTTCAATGCGAATTGATTCGCATGTTCAGAGTATCAAATCTTTAAAAGATGTATATTTTTTGGTAGACTTATTTTAATTTGGTCATAAGCGCTCACCATGCCTCCTGCACCTTTGCGCCCTTACATCCTTGATGCGTATTTTGCCCCGCTCCAGCGCCTCTCCGGCATTGGGCCGAAGCTCGCGCCGCTCTTTGACGCGCTCACTGGCCGCACCCCTGATGCAGCGCGTTTGCTCGACCTGCTGCTCCATCTCCCCGTGGATGCGATTGACCGGGCGCTTTCGCCCGGCATCGCGGCGGCCCCTCTCGAAGGCATCATCAGCGTCAAAGGCGTGGTCGAAGCGCATCGCCCGCCCCCGCCGGGCCGCGCGAAAGCGCCCTATCGCGTTATCATCGGCGATGAAACCGGCGATATCACGCTGGTGTTTTTCCGCCTGCCGAAGGCGCAGATCGAAGCGATGCTGCCGATTGGCGCGGAACGGGTGGTGTCGGGCCGGGTCGAGCTTTTCGATGGCATGCGGCAAATGGTGCACCCGGACAGGGTCTCGCCCCTCGATACCTTTGAAAAAGGCCCGCAGGTCGAGCCGGTCTACCCACTCACCGATGGCCTCACCAGCCGCCGCGTGCAGATGGCGGCGAAGGCGGCGCTTGCAAAAACGCCGGTTCTGCCTGAATGGCATGATGCCGCCCTGCTCGAAAAGCGCGGCTGGCCGGGGTTTCATGCCGCGCTCACCGCGCTTCATGCGCCGCAAACCCTGGCGGAATGCGGGCCGGAGAGCCTAGCTTACCAGCGCCTTGCTTATGATGAATTGCTCGCGGGGCAGGTGGCGCTTCTCCTCACCCGTGCGCGCTTCCGCGAAAAAGCCGGGCGCATGGTTGAGGGCGACGGGCGCTTGCGAAAAGCGCTTCTTGCTGCCCTGCCCTATGCCCTGACCGGCGCGCAAACCCGCGCCCTTGCGGCCATCGCGCAAGATATGGCGCAGCCGAACCGCATGCTGCGCCTTCTCCAGGGCGATGTCGGCGCGGGCAAAACCATCGTCGCGCTGCTCGCCATGGCTATCGCGGTCGAGGCCGGGCATCAGGCGGCACTCATGGCCCCCACCGATATTCTCGCGCGCCAGCATCATGACCGGCTCGCGCCTTTGGCGGAGGGGGTGGGCATGCGCATGGGGCTTCTCACCGGCCGCATGGGCGCGGCGGAGAAGCGCGCAACGCTCGCCGCGCTGGCGGAGGGAAAGCTCGACATCGTCATCGGCACGCATGCCCTCTTTCAGGAGGGGGTGGTGTTTTTCGACCTCGCTTTGGCGGTGGTGGATGAGCAGCATCGTTTCGGCGTGCATCAACGGCTGGCGCTCGCAGGCAAGGGCGCGGCGGTGGATTTGCTGGTAATGACGGCGACGCCGATCCCGCGCACGCTGGTTCTGGGCTATTTCGGCGATCTTGACGTCTCGGTGCTGGATGAGAAGCCGCCGGGCCGCAAGCCGATCGACACCCGCCTTGTCAATCAGGAGCGGCTTGATGAGATGGTCGCGGGGCTCTCGCGCGCCATTCAGAAGGGTGCGCGCATCTATTGGGTCTGCCCTCTGGTGGCGGAGAGCGATCTGCTCGACCTCGCAGCCGCCGAAGCGCGCTATAATGACCTCTCGCAGCATTTTCCCGGCAAGGTCGGGCTGGTTCATGGCAAGATGCCGGGCGCGGAGAAGGATGACGTGATTGCCCGCTTCGCACGCGGGGATATCGCCATCCTCGTCGCCACCACCGTCATCGAGGTGGGGGTTGATATCCCCGAAGCCTCGATCATGGTGATCGAGGAGGCGCAGCGCTTCGGCCTCGCGCAATTGCACCAGTTGCGCGGGCGCGTCGGGCGCGGGGCGGAACGCTCCACCGCCATCCTGCTCTATCGCGGGCCGTTATCGGAGGCGGCGCGGGCGCGGCTTGGCATTCTGCGCGACACGGAGGACGGGTTTCGCATCGCGGAGGAGGATTTGCGCCTGCGCGGCGAGGGCGATGTGCTCGGCACCCGCCAATCCGGCCTGCCGGGGTTCCGCATCGCGCGGCTTGATCTGCATCAGGAGTTGCTGCGCATGGCGCGCGATGATGCAACCCTCATCCTCGCGCGTGATCCGCGCCTTGCCTCCCCGCGCGGCGAAGCGCTCAAAGCCCTGCTCTACCTCTTCGAGCGCGATGACGCCATCCGCCTCATGGAAGCAGGGTGAGTTGGCATCTGCGCCTTGGAGTAGGATGCGCTCACATGGAATCGCATTCTGCTCTCATCTTCTTCTTTTCGCATGCTTTTTTGCGATAAACCGGTTACCGCTTAATCGAAACATGCTCCACATCTAGAGCAATTCCAGCGAAAGCATGCCCCCGCGAAGGCGGGGGTGGGAACCGGTTTCGCGTTAGGAATTGCGTAAAAACTTGAGAGTAGAGTGTTTCAGGTGACTCGGTCTTCGCCGGAAACGCTCTAGCTGTGGAGCTTCAACAGGTTGTCCTCTTTTAGATTGAGGCGGCTGATGGGTGGCTTTGAGTTTAAGCTGCCGTGCGGCCGATGCCAATTGTACATATGGGTCCAGTCTGGCAGGTGCTGTTTTCGTTGATCTGAGCTCTGGTATGCACGCGCGTAGGCCCATTCTCTGAGGGCTG
>Ga0209398_1000154_pt1 | contig 51714 bp, 39 predicted proteins | sample AshMeaBigSpring_FD_184125 | JGI IMG/M metagenome (GOLD analysis project Ga0209398, IMG submission 184125) | Groundwater microbial communities from Big Spring, Nevada to study Microbial Dark Matter (Phase II) - Ash Meadows Big Spring (SPAdes)... | ecosystem: Environmental > Aquatic > Deep...
CCCCATCTCCTGAAGGAAGCCATTGTGCTTCTGCGTTGCCGTTCGGATTGCCCTCTCGATCTCAAGCAGTTTTTCCTGGTTGGCCGCCAGATCGATCTCCTCTTCGCCCACCGCCGTGCTGATGTAGAGCATTTTAAATAATACTATAGCCACAAGAGGCAAACCAATTGCGGGCATCGGTGGCGGTGACATGAGAGAGCGCTGAGGCGATAGCGGCCAAGAGTTCGTCGTGGGTTCTGGCTTCAAAGGATCGCAGTGCCTGTTTGATCTTGCTCCACATCTTTTCAATCGGGTTGAGGTCCGGAGAGTAGGGAGGCAGGAACCAAACGCAGGCTCCGGCCTCTTCGATCAGGGCGAGTGTCTCTTCATTCTTGTGAGGGGTGAGGTTGTCCATGACCACGATGTCACCAAAACGCAGGGTCGGGATGAGTACTTCGCGCACGTAGGCGCGGAAGACTTCGGTATCGGTGGCCCCATCAATGGCCATGCAGGCTGTCGAGCCGTCCAATCGCACTGAGGAAATCATGGTCGTCGTGCGCCAGTGGCCATGAGGGCAGGCGAAGCGCAGCCGATCTCCTTTCGGGCATCTGCCCCGCAGCCGCGTCATGTTGGTTTTGGCTGCCGACTCGTCCAGGAACACGAGCCTGCCGGGATCTACGCCGCCTTGCCGCCGGCACCAGAGCGCCCGCGCTTTGGCGACATCCTCGCGCTCCTGTTCGCTGGCATGGAGAGTCTTTTTTTATATGTCAGCCCCATGTCCTCCAGAACATAGTGGATGGCTGGAAGCGTGCAGTCCAAGTCCACGGCCTCCCGCAGTTCCTTCAGTGTCATATCCGGCTTTTTCTTCAGGATGGCGCGCATCTGGCTGCGATGGGATTCCAAGATCCGCGGCTTGCGTCCGCAGCGGTGGCGGCGCGAGCCGATCTCTCCGGTGTGCCGACGCTGCTGGATCAGCTTTTTCACCATGCCCAGCGAGACCCGGAACCGCCGCGCCACCTGTTCCCGGGTGCCGTTTTCCTTGTCGTAGGTGGTGAGGATGCGTTCGCGCAGGTCCAACGAGAGTGCCTTCATGAATGACACCCTACATGCAAACCCATACGGCTACAATATTATTTAATATGCTCTAAAACAACCGCACGGGATACATTCCTCCGAGAGGCCTTTCAGCCTCCCAAAAGCACTCTTCCTTGGAATGCTTCAACGACAGGCAGCACAGGGAGAGTCGCTAACCTGACAAACCAACTTGTGGACGGAAAAATCACCCCATGCAGAGCTATCGAAAGCACACCCGTGATGATCGTTCGTGGACGCGCCCGGAAACGTAAAGTGAAAAGTGCCCGTTATGCTGCACACGAGTTTTGCTTCCTGTGCTTCCCATTCTGCGTTGCAGAATTCGGAGATCACGGTTCCCGAAGCCTCGAAGCTGACGACAAGAACGGCATCGGTCTGTTCATGCGCGCCGAGGTTAAAATCCCAGATCTGAATGTCGGTTATGGTGCCCTCGACTTCTATTCCTCGCGCATCCCGGTGAGTGACAGACTTGCCTGCAAGATGACTGGCAATGCTCGTTGCCGCCTGATCCCTAAAGCCAGGAGTCCAGGCAAGGCTGTTTCTTGGCATCCGCTCTTCATGGGCAGTCGTCCAATTCCCAACAATCGCCGCCCAAGCCGGCCACTCGCGTGAGCACCCAGCCTGCGAAGCGCGGTCTCCCTCCCCGATGGCACCCACGGCGCGAATCCCTCTGGCAAAAAGATCGCAGGCCGGAATGCCATGCAAAATCTGCTGCCTCCGGCAGTCCGGATAACTTTTGCAGCGTGTCGGCATCATGGGCATGAGGTCATTTGGTTCCATTATGTGAATAGGAATCAGAAGCCGCGGGTTGCAGCGAAGCCGCAGTTTTCGGAAAAAATCTGTCCTGTCCACATCCATGTGGTCGCCTCGGCGGGTTGCATCGGGACGGTGTGTTTCTGCCCAATACTCTGTGCAAATCTTGTCAATCTGCGGCCAAATACTCTGGCGACTCTTGGATCGTCTCCTCCACGCTTTTCCGCCTTCTTCTCCCGCGAACCCACCCGAAGGCAAACACGCCACCCGCCAAACCCGCGAGTGCGATCGACCCAGGTTCGGGAACGAGGGTGATCGTCCCGAGCGTGTAGAGCTTGCTAGTGTCCCAAGAATACCCCTGGTAGTCGCCGGTCAGGAGAATTTGGCTGAATTGCCCGGACACTGACGACGCGCCCGACCAGTCGAAAAGCCTGAACGTCGTCCCCCTCCCTCCGATGGAAAACGGCGTCACGCCATCGGCCAACACGAACTCCAGCGTCCCGCCAAGCGTGACACTGATCATTCCCTCCATCTGCATCAGCGACCCCCATGAGCTGTCCTCGAAGACCATCCGTAAGGTCGAATTTCCAGACATCGAAAAGCTCTGCTGCACTCCGATGCTCAGCGGCGTGTACGTCTGGTAGTCCCAGATCCGCATCGTCTCGCCCGCTCCCAATGCGAACCCAAGAACCTTCCCGTCCGGTTGGATGAAGTTTTTTCGTTGCGACGATTCGCTGAACATCATGTAAGATGCTCCGCGAGAGTCTGTGCCATTGAATAGTGCGCCAGTCATTTTAGTTTTCCAAAAATTTACTTTCGTGAGGTTGGCGTTTCTGAAATCGCAAGAAGTGCAGTTTCCGAATTCCAATACTGCCGATGACAGGTTCTGTCCCGCAAAGTTCCAACCGCTGATGTCATTCCCACGGAAAGAAATCATGGTGAGGTTTCTGTTGTTATAGCTGGCAGTTGAATAAAGCTGCTCTTTTGTGAATCCAGTGGCGCCTTCAAAGCTTACGCCTGTGATTGTCTGATTGGAAAAATTCCAGCTAGTCAGGTTAGTATAACTTAAACCAACTCCGGTTAAGTTTCCTTTCAGGTAATTGGCAGTAGAGTAAAGTTGTTCTTTTCGTAACCCGCCGTTGCCAAGGTTGGCTCCGGTAATTATTTGGTTTGAAAGAATCCAACCGCTGATATTATTCCCAAAGAAACTAACGCCTGAAAGGTCTCCGTTTTTATAGCTGGTAGTCGAGTAGAGCTGCTCCTTGGTTAAACCAGTTTGCGCTAAATTTGCATTTGTGATTGTCTGGTTTCCAAAATCTAACCCAACAAGATTGACAGACATCAGGCCCACTCCTGTCAGATTGCCGCTTTTATAGCTTGCTGTTGAGCAAAGTTGTTCCGTGGTGAGTCCATATGTATTATAAAAATCCGATCCGGCTATTTGAGTATCGCGGAGAGAAGCGTTTGTTAGGTTTGCTCCATAAAACATGATTCCCGTGCAATTCGCGTTTGAGAGATTTGCTCCAATCATGGTTGTGGCATAAAACTTTGCGCCCGCGCAGTTAGCATTGGATAACGTAGCGTTGCTTAAGTCTGCTCCAGTGAACAATGCGCCCGAACAATTCGCGTCGTTTAACTTCGCGTTGGCCAGGGTGGTAAAAGAAAAATCTACATAGTAGAACCCTGTCTGCCTGCAGTCTGCGCCGGAAAGATCTGCCGCAGTCATATTTGCTGATTGGAAGTTTGATCCTGAAAGTTCAGCTTTGACTAGTAGTGCCCCTGTCATGTTTGAGGAGGAGAAGTCTGTTCTTGTAAAAATATTTGCATTGCATTTTGTGCCTGACATATTTGCATTAATCAAATTCGCTCCTGTAAACGTCGCCCCAAAAATAGTTGCATTGTTCAAAACAGCATTAGACAGATTTGCCTTTGTAAAGTTTGTGGCAGAAAAGTCAGCTCCAGTTGCATCCGCATGGGACAAAATCGCATTCGTTAAATCTGCTGCATTCAAATATGCCCCGCTCAGGTTTGCGCCTATAAAATAACCCTTGGTCAGGTTACGCGAATACAGGAAAGCCCCAGGGGCAGCGGTAACACCAGCACCATCCGGAGTGATTACATTCGACTGCCGGACACCCAGTGATGGAGCAGCAGGATCAATATATTCCCATTCATAAATGTTCGCCCGTGCGTGCAAACCGGCGCACAGGGTAATCAATAAAATCATAAAAACACCAATAGTGGGGCATGAGCATCGGGACAGATGGCGAAAAATCGGGGAATTCATATTTTTTGAATGAGGGAATGGAGGGGGATGATTGTTTTTGGAGGCCACATGGTTTGTTGTGTTCGAGATGAGCGTTTACATTGTTGGTCGAAAAACCCTGCAAAACTCAATGGGGTGTCATCTCAAAGAGATGCGCTGGAAAGACAAGTCCGGGGGCGATTTCCGGGAGAACCATTTCAGTAATCGACCGATCTACTTCCGCCTCGAAGAATCCCCAGGTCTTTCCGCTGTCGGTTGAGGTCGCGACAAGATAGCAGTCCAAGGTCACCGACTTGGGAGCGAATAGAATCGTGTCGCCGAATCTTTTCACGGGGGCGGGAACATACACCATCCGAACCGGGACAAATGAGACATACGTGCCTCCGACTGATTGGGGCAGGCCAGGCACTCCCACGGAAGCAGAATCCAGGACGCTCTTAGAATTCTTGAGGTGCTGACTGCGTTGGCGCAAATAGGCTTCAACTTGGCCGGAAATTGCTTTTTCTTTGTAACTTTTGCTCAGCCATTTTGTTGTTTCAGCGACATTGTTGGCGTTGATCGCGTTGACGAACTGCTGGCCATCATGCTGAATTTGAGCAATCATCGCTTGGGGGGTGGACGGCGCGGCTCCGGATGCGCCGGAATCGGCTCCAAGCAGGATGGTTTGGGATGGCTTTTGACTTCCTGGCTGTTGCGTGCTTTGAAGTTGTTGACTCTGGAGGCTTTCCATGCCTTTCGTGGGTGCAAGAATCTCTGTGGTCGAACTCGCCATGAGGGGTGGTATTATTGCGCCGACGGACGGTGCCGCATGTGCCAGAATCGTTGCAAAACAGAGAAGGACGGAGCGCGGAAGGTCCCATGCTGGAACATCGAACCGCGATGGAAAGGACTGGATTTCCGCCTTCTGGCGGACTGGCCGCCCAAAGCACCGCCTGACGACGGGACTCCAAACACGGAGCATTCGATGCGGGACCGTCTGCCATTTTCGAAGCGGCGTCCCACAGAGGAGAAGAATCGAAGGAAATGTCGAGGTGATCAAAAAGTAACGCATAGTCAGATAATGGGCGGACCAGGGAAGCGTTTAATATAATCCAGACCGGCAATGTAAAGTTTTTCGGTCATTTCGGCATCCGCTGCGTCTGGAGAAAACATTTCTTTGTATGACTTGTATGCCGCTTTCAAGCGTGGCAGGCTTTTTTCCATCGTGGCCATATAAATTTCCGCCTGATAGGAATTCGGTGAATTGGGGTGCGCGCGCTTCATTCCGGAAAGAATCTTTCTTCCTGTCGCTGCGTCGTGCCTTCTCATGGCATCGAGAAAGGAGCCGAATGCATCATGCGTCTCCATGCGCAGTTTGATGGTTTCCTCCTGTGTGAATCGCTTCGGGCGTTCAGGTTGCCCTTGAGAATTGGCCGATGGCGCCGTATCATCGGGCTTCAATTGCACATTTGTAACGACGTTTGTATCGCCTGAAGGGACTGCGGAGGACGTGCCCGTCTTTTTGTTCGGAGTGTAATCCTTTCGGAAAATGAACTTCACCGGACCCCGAACTTGATAATTAAATTTATACGATGATTTCAGTTCTCCGGAAAATGACAGATCCGTGCTGCTGAACTCCAGGGGCAATGTCAAACGAACACTCTTATTGAGAAGCCCTAGGTTTGTCTCCCGTCCACCGCCATACGTTTCGCGCGGAACCACAATGCCCGTTCCATCAGTCATTTTAATCTCAATAACAAATGGTGCCTCGGCTGTTCCATTTCCACTGGTTACGGCTGAAAACGGTTTTGCGATCTGCGGGTTTTCAGGGTCGAAAAGCGATCCAGTTAGAGAATATTCGCGTCCGACCTTGAGTCCTTCTCCAAACCTTATCCCGAGTTCTCCCCTCGAATTGGCCCCCTGCCACACTCCATAGTATGTTTTTCCGTTGGCGATTGCAGCTAAAAGCACCTCTTCGCGCGCTTTCGCAGCAATTGCATTCTTTTCAGCCGCAACACGGGCGTTCTCTGCCGCACGCTTCGCCTCATCCGCGATTCGCTTGTCTTCCTCCGCTTTTTTTTTCGTCTCAAACGCAGCTTTTGCTTCGAATTCCATAAGGACCTTCTGCCCTAGAGACTCCATTTGATCGAATGCTGAATCCAACTTATCCTTCAAGGCTTTTTCTTCTGCCGACCCGGTAAGCACCCATTCTCCCGACGGAGGCCTTTCTCCTTCCAGTGTTGCTCCCGTGACATCCAAAATCTGAAAACTCCAACTGCCATCATTGTTCAGCTGTGCTTTAGCCCTCCCGTTCAGACGACCAGTCTTCCCTTTAATCGTTGCGGTTTTCAGAATTGGAACTCTGCCAACTTCATCTACGATGTCGCCAGTCCTTTTCAGTTCTGGAGTCATTAACGCATCAAAAGGCACACCTCTATCGGCAAGTTTTTTTACGATCGCTTTACCCTTTTCGAGCGATAAAGGTGGCATTCGTAGATACAGATCATCTGTTACTACGTAATCCCCAGAAAATGAAAACACGGCCTCAATTTTCCCGCCGGACAACTCCTCGACAGAGACGCTTCCCAGCCTGATCGGGGCCGACTCCGCCAATTTAATTCCCAGAAACTCCTTGAACGGTTTGTCATATTTCGGACCACCGCACCCGGATGTCAGCAACATGATGAATACAATGGCGACAGTGGCTGATATCGACTTTAATCCGCTTGATAGCCTCGTTCGGAAGAGGAGACCAGCCGAATGGATGTGGCTGACTTTGGTGTGGGAACCCGGGTTTTTCATGATTTCTTGTTCTTTGATTCTACTGATGGAAAGTGGTTTCGAGGGCGCTGATTCCATTTCTGGTTCCTAAAACGGCAGCATCGGGTGTTTTGCGAAATAGGCGGTCCAGTTTTCGCCGACACGCACCAGGGGGTTTTCCTTGGGCACGTCCACAACCTGGTAGAGCGGCCTGATTCCAATTTCGGATGCCGGCGGCATGAAGAGGGGCTTGGTATTATCCCACAGCGGGCGGCCAAACGAATCGTATCCAGCCAGCGCGGAAAGGACGGCACCCCTTGAATTGCTTCTGCGGACGACGAACTTTCCGTAGAAACGCCGGTTTGCGGAAATCTGAGCTGGCGACGATGTGTTGATATTCTCGACGTAGAATTGGTCCAGGTCGATGTTCCTTGGCGCGGACTCGTATTTCTTTATTTTGGCAACGAGTGACGGCCATTCGTTTTCCGCAGCGGCGGCTTGAGGCGTTCCGATTCGGAATAGCTCGCCGCTGTTCTCCATGGTTTTTCTTCCAGCGCACCGTGAGTAGGCGACCGCGGATTTGCCGTCCGGGGAGAATCTTGCTTCCACGTCGAGCGATTCGAGAATGGTGAGGAAAAGGATCTTTTTCTGCGGCACGTTTGCGCGGAAGCACGTTTTTGACACGTATTCACCCCTGACCGGCATGGCGGCCGATCCGGTCGGACCCTGCATCATGAGAATCATGGTTTTTCCGTCCGGCATGATGGACACTTTTGTCGGGGCCTGCATTTTCCGGATTCCATCGAAATACACCCAGACTTTTCCAACGTAGATCCCCGCGTAGGGACTCGCGGCTGTCGGTTGGATCGGTTCTTTCGTTGTGGCGCAGGCGGTCAGTACGGCGGCAACGATGAAGGGGAGCAGGGTTTTTATGCGGGTTATCATGGGACGGGAGGGGGTATTATTTTGTGGTTGATCCGGTGCCGACGTATTCGGCTTTGTATGTGTCCAGGACGCAGGACTGCCTTGGCTGGAGTTTCGCGTCGATTTCGTAAACGTTGTTGCCGACAAGTTGCCGGGCCTGGGTGTCAAAGACCATGACGCTCGCCGCGCCTTTCGAGGATTCGGCGCGGGGCACATCGACCGCGATGTATCTGGACGGGAATTTGAGCGAACCCGCGTGCCTGGAGCGCGGCGATTCGGTCGGGGTTGCCGCAGCATGGTTCATCAAATACCGCTGCGCAGCCTCCTCTGCCGCCTTTTTCTGTCGTGCGTTCGCCCCGTATCGCCGCGAGTAGTAAAGATCGACGGCGGGTGCCGCGACCTTGTTGAGCGTCATGTTGCCATTCGCAAGAGTGCTCATCCGCGATGTCATGCGGTCGTATTGGTCGCCGCAGCCGGAAAACAAACCGACACACAGAACTGCCATTCCGCTGTATTTCAGCAGGGCATGGATGGAGCCTCCGGTCGCTCTAAATGCCGGTTCAGGCTCTTGCCGGGACTCGCCAGAAATATGATGTGTCCGGGGAAGATCATTGACAACATCATGATAATAAGCGGAAGGCGTCGTTTGTATTGCCGGATATTGCGGGAGTGTCATGGTGGCCTTGTGGTTTTACTGAGATGTCGTTCCACAGTTACAAAAGGATTCCTTTGTCGCGGGTTGCATCGGGGGAGGGATTTTTCTGAAGTTTTTTTCCGGAGGTTTTTGGCGGGCTGCGGAAGAAATGGAGGGCGATGCTGCGCTGCAGCGCACGGGAAGCCCCCGTTCACCGGTGCTTCAGCATGGCCGTGGAAGCGCCAACAACATTTCTGGACCGGAAACTGAATCAATCCCGCCGTCGGGCAAGACCGCATCTGTCGCGCACGCGAGGTTGGTTTGAGGCGGCTTGGTCGCGATTCGGGACGATGCGGGCAGGATGCCCACGGTCCTTTGGGCTAGGGGGGGCGGGTGCCCGTCGTTGCGCGTTGCTCGAGGTTACGGTGCGGGTTTGGCCGCGTTGAATTCCTTCCAGAAGTCGGCGGCGGGTTGCGGCGGTTGGTCGGCGGCGGTGGCGATGGATTCGAGGGGATGCTTGCGGAGGGATTCGATGCCCTTGGCGTCGGGAGGGAACGCGATTTCGCGGAGCGTCCGGGTCGATGCGAGCGGGGCGAGATTATCTACGTAGGTTCTGGCCATGCGAAGTTTTTCGAGCGGATGTCCGGTGAGCGGGGAGATGTCGGTGACGTTGGTATTTGTGAAATCAAGCTCTTGGAGCTGGAGTTTTCGCAGCGGGGCGAGGTCATAGACGCGCGTGTTGGCAAGCAGGAGCCGGCGGAGTTGGGTGCAGGTGGCGAGGGGCTCGATGCCGGTAATCTGGGTGTAGCTGAGGTCGAGACTGCGCAGGGGTGCCCCGGCGAGCGGTGAGATGTCGGTGACGCGGGTTGCGGCAAGGTTGAGCGAAACAATCGGCGCGCCTTTCAACGGGGCGAGGTCGGAGACCGGCGAGTTTTTGAGCGAAAGCGTTTCGATGGGCATGTCTTTGAGGGGGGCGAGATTGCCGACATGGGTGCGGTTGAGAATGAGCCGCCGAAGCTTCATTTCACGCAGGCTCTCCAGATTGGATACGGGGAGTCCGGCGAGTTCGAGGTTCTCAAGGGGCATGCCCCGTAGCGGAGAGATGTCGGTGACCTGGGAATAGCTGATCGCAAGAACCTTGAGAGGCAATCCGGCAAGGGCGCCGAGGTCGCTGGCGTTGGTGTAATTCAGGCTCAGCTCGGTAACATTTTGATCACGCAGGACGGAAAGGTCACCGATGGCGAGGTGGTCGAGGTTGACGCCGAACGCGCCGTCGGGCGTGGTGTAAACGCAGGCGTCCGCCCACTCCGGCTGCTTTTTATACTGGTGGAGGCGCGCGCGGAGGACCGCTTCGGCAATCGCGCGGTCCGGCTCGATGGCGGCACTGAGTGGACCGGCTTCGACGAGGCGGTTCTGGGCGCGCAGAGCGGCGAGCAGGCGTTTCTGGAGTTCCGGCTTGAGCGTGCCCGTGCCGCCGTTTGCAGCCAGGAGTTCCTCGCAAAGCGGGAGGTTTTGCTTCGCGTCCGGGTCGTCCGGGCGCAGGTCCAACACGCGCCGGTAGGCGGCGGCGGCCCCGGAAAGATTTTGGCTGGACTCCAGGAGGCTGGCACGGAGCAAATGGTATTCCGGGCGGGTGCCATCGAGCTGCACGGCATAGCCGACTTTCTCAATCGCCTCGGCAATCCGGCCTTCATTTAAAAGGGCCTTTGAAAGCTCAAAAAAGGACGGCGCTGTCTTGTTCAGGGCAGCGAGGGCGCTCTCCGCGCGCGTCCGCTCTCTGTCGGCGGCAATCCGGGCCTGCACGGCGGCATTTCTTTCCTGGGTCACGCGCACGGTGAAGGCGGTTGAGAGGCCCGCCGCCATGAGGAGCGCGGCAGCGATCAGAACGCTCACCGTCTTATGACGCCTGACCAGCAGGAAAATCTGCTTGGCCGCGCTAGCATTTTCCGCCGTGGTGGCGAATCCGTTCTGGTAGGCGGTGACGTCCGCCTGCAGTTCCTCAACCGAGCCGTAGCGGTTTTCGGGCACGAATGCCATTGCCTTGCGGATCACCGCGCAAAGCGACTCGGGCACCCGCCCGCCTCCCAGATGGGGGAGGGAAACGGCCGGGGACTGGCTCATGGAAAGCCCCGACCCGATTTCGCCTGATCCGATCTTTTTGACGACCTCCGCCGGATTTTTTCCCTGGGCCGCGGCCTTCAGAAAACAAATGTGGTAAAGGATTGCTCCCAGCGAATAGACATCGGTGCGCTCATCCAGCTGGCCGATCTCGCCGCGAGCCTGCTCCGGCGACATGTATTGCGGCGTTCTTTTTGTCTCCTCCATGGCGAGACTCATCCTCAATCAACTCGCCGTCTTTTGCCTCCGAGTCCCATTTGGGAGCAAGATCTCTGCCGTAAACAACTCGGTATTCGTCATTGAGGTCTCCGACGATTCGTTTCTGCCACACGAAAAAGAAATCCATCAGATCGGAATAGGGAATCGCGTCGTAATATGGAGGATCGGTAAAGACGACATCGTTGCCAGTATGGACAGAAAGAATGCTGCTTTCGCGTCTGATGTCGGGAGGCGTTGGGCTTGAAGCCGTGGCAACCAAAAGCGGTTCGATTGCAAGAGCCGCATAGTTGATGCCACCGACGTAGTAACGATCTGCTTCAGAAAGCGGATTGGCTTCAGCGCAATCCCATGTAATCGGAAAAGCAAAGCGCGAAAATGTCTGCTTTACCTCTCCCGCGGCAGAGTCCCAGATGCATTGAACACTCATGTAGTTTACAAAGCGTCCAAAAATCAGCCCTAGTGCAGCCGCCAACGGCTCAGCTGCTTCCGGCTTTAATTCACTTATTCGCTTGATTGCATCGCGAGTGTGCCGGATGAAAACTCCCAACGCCAATAGATGACGTGGCAAATACAAATCTCGCCATGTTTTCAAACCATACAGGGGAATTCGAAACCCGAGTGTTCCAGATGGTGGGAGAGGCTCGTTTGGGACACCAAAAGGCAGATCTCTATAGATGTCTTGAATCGTTTCAGTATCAACTGAACTGGCTTCGATCTCTTGTTTTGTAGGCAGTCGGTAATGCTTCTCAGTTTTTCTTGTTTCGATTTCTTTGCCTTTTGCGCCCGTTCGAGACTTTACATCTGTATGCTCGACAACAACTGCAATCATCTGACTTTCGAGCAGAGCATTTTTTCCCTGAAAGCGAAGGTCTTCCATCGTCAGCGCCACAGTCGTCGGTCTCCCGCTGCAAGGACTCCAGACACCCGCGCGATTCATTGTGCCTCGATCGAGAAACGCGGCAAAATTATCTCCGTCCACACCCCATGCTTCGAGATGAGGAAATGCCTCTCGGAGCAAGCGAGACCATTCATTTTTCTCATGGGCAAAGAATTCCTCTTCGAGAAGGCGAAATTCAACGCTCTTGCCGTCGCTGGATGGATTCGGAATCAAAGCGCACCGGTGCCCGCGCTTTTTACAGAGCCAGAAAGTTTTCAGAAGCGGAATCCGAGCGAACGGTTCTGATTTGTCCCGTGCCGTGCGTGACCAGAGATATGCAATGGTTGGCTCGCCCCCGATTACCGGATAGCGTGACGCCAAATCCTGTCTGGCTCGTTCTAGCACCCATCGACCCCATGCACGGATGTGCCATGCAAGGTTCGCCTGAGGAAGTTCAAGAAGATCCAATTGCTTCTCGTCCGTAAAGTGGGCCTGCTTTCCGCCTTTTCGTCTTTTCGTCTTGCCCGCGATGAAGTCCTCCACAAAATCCGGCCATTCGCGCACGAAATCGGGCAGCGGCCACTTTTTTCCAGCGAACCGCTGCGGATAATCGAGCGTGCATTTGAGGATGAACCAAGCCACCGGGTTGAGATCCGACGCAGTGACCTCGCAGCCCAGTCGCATCGCCTCCAGTGGAATCGCCCCGCCGCCAGCGAAGGGATCCAGCACACGCGGGGTCTTTCCTCCATAGAACTCCCGAATCTGTTTCCGGAACGTCTCCATCATCTCCGTATTTTCCTGCCCCCAGGCAAGGACGCCATCCTTCACGACTTCCTTTTCCTCGACCACGCGCTGCCCGTCCTCGTCGAGGGATTCCTTCTGTTCCGTCACCACCCGGCCGCCAATCGCATCGAGCAGCGCCTGGCGTTTCCCGGGATCGCCCGGGTCAGGCAGCAGTGTCGCCAGCAATGCCGCCCGGCAAGCCGCCAACGGACGCCTCGCCGGCCAGATATGGAGCGTCGAAATATGCCCGTGCCGGACATTCTTCTCATGCACGCTCGCCACCGACGCTTGGCGCAGGGGAAAAGCAACTTCGATCAGGCGGGGTTTGTCGGTCATGGGTTGGATATCCTCAGGTTTTCCTCAGAAGCGCGTGTCCAGATGTAGTTTGCAAATGCGCTACACACAACGAGCATGAATTTTGAATCGGCGTAAGAGGGAGCGGAGCCGGGGTCGGTCAGGCTGTGACGGATTCCGCCCTCGTCGCTGGTAAAGCCATACAGTTTTCCGAGTGCCTGCTCGAAGGCGGGGTGCATTGGCCGGGATTTCGCCAGGATTTTCAAGCAGTCTCCCAAGGTTGACTTCGGAGATCCGACCGCCAAGCGGCAGACGGCTTCCACTGCCGAAATGGATTCCTTGATTGAGTTTCGGTAATCGGGATGCTGGCGATCCGAGAGAAGCTTCAATGACGTTTCGAGGTGATGTCGTGGCGCTTCGCTTGGCAAGGCCAGTGCAGACTCGATGGCCTCGATTTCTTGGGCGTCGGTAATCTCAACAATTTCGTTTCCAACAAAGCGGTAGGCCGCATTTTCCGTTTCGAGAGTGTCATTCGTGACAATGCGGAAGTGTTCGCCCCATTCATCCGGCAAGGACTTTCCAACCAGTTCGATGAAATCGTAGCATTCCGCCCACTTGCATTTGAAAAAATACTCCCTCAACATTTCGTAAGCAGAGGTTTGGGTGTGGGAGTAAAAGTCGGGCATGGTGTCCAGCGTCGCCTTGAAAAGATCCATCCAGATTATTCGGACGATAGCCAACACCTTTTGGTCCTCGGCTGAAACAAAACCACCGTAGCCGCTTCCCCCGCCCCTATAATGATCCCAGACGACCAGCTTGAGAGCATTCCAAAGGCCATTGCGCAGCTCAGTGTCCATCGATTCCCGTTGGATTGCCTTCTGCAATGGCTTCAATCCCTGCCTCTGTGAAAAAAGCGCCATTAGGAAGGGATGGGAATATTCCGAGCAGATCCGCTTGGGGCTTGGGCTGATGGATCGATCTGGACAAACCAGGCCAGCAGATTGAAAGCAAAGACTCGTTGAATCATGCGGTCTTACTTGCTTTCGGTTTTGCCTTCATTTTTTTCTTTGGGGCACCGAGCGAGCGCAGTTTTCTAAGCACCTTCTGTACGTCCATCGGGACAGTCTTCATGTGAGCGATGATCTCGTTCGGCCCGAGGTTACACGGAATTTTGTGGTGCTGCAGCCATGTGCGCAGCTCGGAAAGCAAAACTTTGGCATCTACCCATGCCGTGCCATCGCCCCATTGGGAATCGAGTTGTGTGCGGGCGCGGTCCATTGCCGTGATGATTTCGAGCCGTGGATTTTCATTTTGGATTTTTCCCGCAACGATTTGAGTGATGCGATCCCTCTGAGCGGCCACCCGTTCAGCGAAATAGGCTTCGAATTTCGTAATCAACGGTCGCCATTCCGTGAGGATTTTTGCCGCCGTGGCACGGTCGGTGACAGCAGCCGTGATGGCCGGGAGGTCGAGCAGATAGTTCTCGATCTCGTTCCGCCGCCACAGGCAAAGCGTCGCGGTATAGCCTTCGGCTTTTTTTGCCACGTCCCGTGTCGCCGCGCGGACTTGCTCGTCGCTCCGATAGTCACGGTCGCCAACGATTATCATCGCGAGCGTCCGACCGGGAATGGAGGCTTCTTTTTCCGCTGCGTGGAGGATGTCTTTGACCTGCCTTGCCAACTGGGTGACCCCGGCAGACACAGGCTCCTGGTAGGTGTGCAAGAAGGAAATGGGGCGGAGGAGCATGTCGGTTTTGTCCCCCCAAAGCTTTCTGGCAAATGCCGTAAGACGCTTGCGGTCGTCCGCATTCTCGACGAAACAGACCTTACCGGACTGGAGAAGGGGGACCAACTCCATCCTGTCAAAAGCACCGAGGCGATCGAGGAGATCAATCTCGGTCGCCGATTTTGAGAGCAGTGTCACTGTGCCATTGCGGCAGACATGTATGGATCCCACCGGAGCGGCACGGAGCAGGTGGGGGGAATGTGTGGCGATAACAAACTGAAGATTCTCCTCCGTCGCCAAATCGGAAAAGATGGACATCAGTTCGCTTTGGAGGCGCGCGTGAAGGTGAGAGTCCGGTTCATCGAGAAGAATCATGCTGACGTGCGGCTGCAGCACACCGGCAAAGATCTGGGTAGCTTGGTGAAAGCCGGAGCCGGAGACGATCACATCGCGACCCTTTTTCAGGATATCATCATCGTAAGATGTGTCGATCTTGGCACTTGTGGCCAGTTCCCCGTCGTAGCTGACGTCGAGATTGGCATTTGGGTAGAGGCGGTGGAGAGCATCGAGAAGGCGCTTCCAGCGTTTTGGCTCTTCATTCTTCAAAGCCACGAGCAGGTTCCTCACGATCTCCCCATGCCGCTGGCTGCGTGCACGATCATTGCGCGAGGGTAGCGGCAGAAATTCTTCCTGCGGGAGAAGACCGGAGAAAATCGGAACGAATTGAATCCGGAATGTCCGGAGAAACGCGTCCTCATCCGCGCACTTGAGGACGGGATGAATCTTGAACAGGTTATAGGTGAGCGAAATGTCGAAGGTCAGCTCGGAACCGTCATCAAAAGAGGCGGTGAGCTTGATGGCGCCTGAAGGCCGGCCCTGGGGCCAAAGATCCAGCGGGGTGGCGACTGGCAGTCGTCCGAAGTCCTCAGGCCCAAGGTTTCGCCCTTTCAATGTCAGGTGGCCTTTGCTTCCGTTGCCGTTGGTTTTATCCAGACAGCTCTCGATACAGTATTGGAAAATATTGAGCGCCTGAAGGATTGTGGTCTTGCCACTGTTGTTTGCGCCGATGAGCACCGTGATCGGCTGCAACGGAACGGTTACCGGTTTCGAGAACTGACGAAAGTTCGCGATTTTGAATTGGGTCATTTGTGGCATAGTTTGTGGTAAGGTTCGCTAAATGGTTTCAGGAATATTTGGATCTCTTCAGTCATTTTCGGCCTCCCGGACGATATCGGTGAAGTTGACAGTGAAGCTCTGCCGGGATTTGACGGCAAGTTTGAACGCGGGGTCCTGCACGCGGTAGAGCACGGGATTCGTGGCGCAGTCCACGACGACGTAGAGCCAGTAACGCTCGCGGACGTTCGCGGCGGTGGGCCATTCGTTTTCGGTGAGGTGGACGGATCCCCGTCCGGCACGGCCTTTTACCTCGATGCAGATCGGGGACTGGTCGGGGCGGTAACTCTCGAGGTCGTAGCCTCTGGCGAGCGAGGGAGAGGACACGTCCAGCACGCGGGCGCGGTAACGATCCACTTCGAAGTTGCGGGCGACGCGGACGGCAATGGCCTCGATGTTTTTATCGTAGGCCTCGCGGGCCTCCGGGCTGGGATCGGGGACCACGAGCGCAGTGGCGATCCGGTCGAACTGCAGGATGTCGAGGAGGTCGGCACGGCGTTGTTCCCGGAGAAGGGCTGTCGCCCGCTCCTCGGCCAATCGGCCCTGATCGCCTTTGATCTGGTCCAATTCGATCCGGAGCTTCGGGTTGTCGGGGGCTTCGCGGAGCTTGCGCGAGAGTTCCGAGCGGCGTTCGGCGAGTTCGGCGGACCGGAAATCAAACCCGCGGGCAATATCTCCCAAGCGGGATTCGGCCTCGGTGCGGGTGAGCAGCCGAACCTGGTTGAGGACGGTGGCTTCGGCGACCGATTTTCCATACTGGTCCGCCTTGGCGAGTTGTTCATCGGGCCGGTAGAGGAGACGCCCGGCTTTGTGAAGCCCGGCAAGGCCGAGGGAATGCAGGGCCAGCAGATGATTCGGCGCGCAAACGTCGAACCGGCCCTCTTCGTCCCATTTGATGGCGATCAGGCGACGGTCCAGTTTGGTGAGTGAGCCGCGTGTCGATCCCCCTTCCAATTCTCCAACCTGGCATGCGTAAACGGCGACGCCATAGGGTTTCTCGCTGGTGGGGTCGCACAGCAATCCACCCCGCGCCACATCCCGCCCGAAACGGTTACAGACCTCATCGCAGATTGCTTCAAAGAATGGATCGCCGGGCCGGAGGAAGGCCACTTTGGAAGCAAGGATATCACCGAGGGAAAAATCCCGCCGCACCGAGAGGTAGTCGGGAAGGCCATTCGGGAGACGGGGAGTGAGATCTTTCAGCCAGGAAGCGGATGAGCGGTTGTAGGTGACCCTTGCAGCCGTGGTCAGGTCCCCGTCCAATTTGAGGCCGAGGTGAGGTGCCGCCTTCTCGACGAAGTTTTGCACGTAGGCCGGGAGGAGGTGGGTGAAATCTTCGGCTTCGATCTCCGATTTCAACTGGCCGATGCGCTTGCCGACATCGCCGAATTTCGACGCCTGCTCGCGGAGTTTCTCCACGGCCGTGCGGAGTTCCTTGGTTGCGAGCCGGGCTTCGAGTTTTTTGCGCCAGCCGTCCGAGTTCGGCTCGGTGAGCGATTCCAGAAGGAGATCGCGGATTTTGATGTCCTGGAGCTGCTGCCCAACAACGTCAAAGACCTTGTCGGTGCAGAGATCTTTTCGGGCTTCGTCCAACTTTCGCAGGAGTGTGAGGAGCACGTCGCCCTCGCGGGTGCCTTCGGCGATGAAATTGAAGATCCGAACTTCCGGGTGCTGTTGTCCAAACCGATGGAGGCGCCCCATTCGCTGCTCGAGCCGGGCGGGATTCCACGGGATGTCGTAATTGATCATGATCCAGGCGAACTGGAGATTGATTCCCTCGCCGGCGGCGTCGGTAGCGAGCATGAGGTTTGCGCTGGGACCATCGGGATCGGGCACCCCCATTCGCCGGCGGGCATCCGGGGTCATGAAATAATTCCGTTGGGCCTCGCGCTCGGCGGCATCAACGCCGCCGTGGATCACCGCGATGTTTGTGTAGCCCAATTGCTGAAACTGGCGCTGGAGGTAACTGAGCGTGTCGCGGTGCTCCGTGAAAATTAGGAGCTTCTCGCGGTGATACTCCGGCGATTCGATCAGTTCGCGCAGCTTCGTGAATTTTGCGTCCTCACGAACCTTGTCACCGAGGCCAAGGACAAAGTCGATCTGGGCGATCTCCTCACGCAGGCGCTTGGCGTCGCCGGGCCGAACGGTCTGGAGCAACGCGAGCTCGGCTTTTTCATCGCCCTCGGGTCCATTGCCCATGGGATCGTGATCCTCCGAAGTCGTCGCATCGAGGTCGTCGATCAGGGCAGTCCAAAGACCGGGGTCTGGTTGGTAGGGGGCGGCGGAATCAAGAGCTTCGACGCGTTTTTCGCGGACCCGCCGGAGAGATTCCATGAGCGCGAACGTCGAGCTGGCCAACCGGCGCTGGAGCACCGCGACCACCATGGCGGCTGCGTTTTTGTTCAGGGAGCGGTTGTTCTCGAAACTCCAGCGCAGGTAATCCGTCGCGCCATTGTAAAAGGCCCTCTCCTCGTCCGTGAGAGAAAAAGTGACCGATTGGGTAAGGCGTGGTTTGTAGATTGGCCGACGTCGCCGTGTCCACGCTGATCACGAAGAGGGATTGGGCTGGATTCGCTACGGGGTTCTGGTCCTTGAAATGACTCCCTTTGAGAATCGTGAAATCCAACTCGAAGAAAAATTTAAGCTCCCGCTGCCAGTTGTAAACAAGACCAGCGGGGCAGCAGATCAGAACGCGGGCGAGTCGCCCCCGGTTGATCATTTCCCGGATGTAGAGCCCTGCCATGATCGTCTTGCCGGCACCTGCGTCATCGGCGAGCAGAAAACGGAGGTTGTCCTCTCGCAGAAGGTGGTCGTAAACGGCGATTCGCTGGTGCGGCAGCGGAACCACGCGGGAAAGCTCCAACCCGTAGGCGCGGTTAAACATATGCCCGTTCCGCAACCGAAATGCATCGACAACCAGTTTTACGGATTCGGGATCGCCTTCAAAGTCGAGCTGGATGGGCTCAGCGAGTTGAATTTTGTCTTCCGGCGAGGAACCTGCGGGTTCCTGGTGCATGGCAACCAGCTCCCGCAGACGACGGAGCCGGTCAGGCTGTGGTTCCGCATGCCCGCGTTCCCATCGGTTCACCGTGGAGAAGGAAACGCCAAGCTCGGCTGCCAGCTCCTGCTGCGAGAGCTGTAGCACGACTTTTCTGAGGTGTTTGATTTCCGCAGCGGTCATCCGATTTCCAAAAGGATATCGAGGAATCAAATCGGGCGCAAGCTAAAAATATAGCGTTCGCTATATCGCGCTATCACGTCAAAAAACAAATCATCAAGAAGATGCAGTCAGAGGTGGCGCGGAACGAGGAACCAAAGGAAGCCGTTTTTAGCTCGTAGAGGGCTTTCCCAACTGCGCATGGGATTTCAAGAGCTCCCGAGACCAACCTTTTGATCCGAATGGGCGGGCGGAGCGAAAGCCATCCGCCCCGGGTCCGGTCATCGCGTTCCCCACGACCGGCACGACCATCACGATCACCGGGACGGACGCGGTCACCACCAACAGCACGGCTGTTTTTTGCGTTTACGGAAATGTCTGGCCAGTTCGTCGGCAAGCGTCAACTGATTGCCGATCACGGCAGAGGATGCCTCACGGTGCCGCCGCCTGGCCGATTTGAGCTTCTCCTCCTGGCGTTCGGGTTTTCGATTCAAGTACCGTACAATCTCTACGTCGAGGCTGTCCATGGCTGCGTAGAGGTGATCTCTGTCGCGCCCGCCAAATTCGCACCAAAAGGTCATCTTTGGGGGATAGTCGAGGGTCTTGGCTGAGAGCAAAACGTGCAGGTCACAACGACCGGATTTCTCGTCGATGTGCCATGCATTTCGGCAGACCGACATTCCGGCTAATCTGGATACGATGCGTTCTTCGATTTCGTTTCGTTCCTCAGCGGTCAACCATGCGCCGGGTTCGGTGCTGAAAATCAACTCCTCGAGGATGCGGCGGGAGCATTTGCCGACTCGTCCGGTGCGGCAGCAGTTATATTCGACGTTAGTTCGGACAACGGCGCTCATGAACGCTGCGGGGGATTGATCGTTGTCCGGAACATTATAATTTCGCGCGGGCAGGATCATCTTTTTCTTGTCTCCTGAGTGGTTTGGGTGGTCAGGGTCGCTGATGTAACTGACCCTCTTTTTGAGCACCACAAGGCTGGAAGCCTTCGGCGTCGAGCGGTTGACCAGGACGAGCGACATATTATTCGAGGAGGAACGCTTTGATGATCCGCATTTCGAATTCGTATGTTCCTCTGTTCTCTTTGTTCGCAGGGTTCGCGATTCGCGCGTAAACCAACTTTTTTAGGTTTATTGCTTTGGCAGAATCCTCGGGAGTCAAATCTTTTCCGAAGCGCGCGAGGTTTGCCAAGCCGTGCCGCAGTTTGCGGACTTCTTCCAGTTCTGCATCTATCTGGGCGTGGATTGCGGAGATCCAAGTGCCCTCAGCATTTTTCGAAGCTGACAGGCCTGCTTCTTTAACTTCCGCTTTCGCTGAACCCCAGGCGGTCCAGAACAACTCGGTTGCGGCGGCGGTCTTCACGGTGACATTTCTTCCGTCGATTTCCCGCTCGAATGCGGTGCCCCACTTCATGCCGTCCACGACCGATTGAATGTCGAACTTTGGGTTATTGTCAGGGGCCGAATTCATTGTGTTGATGTAGTGGTAAAGGCCGGAGGGCTCAGGGTGTGGACCTTAAGTGTTTGCGCTGGTTTTTTGTCCGCCAGTGGTTGGCAATGGCAATGGTTGCGCGATTGAGCCATGCAGGATCGTTTGAGCACTGGGTGATCTGAGTTGACGCGAAGAATTTGATCGAGTTCGGGGCCGGTTTGCCCAACGTTTTGAGCAGTCCCTGGGCGACGAGAACGGGGATGTCGTGGCTCTCGAAACCAAGCACGACTGCTGATTCGGCCGCGTTCAGCCGCCCAGGAAGGCGTCTTGTCTCCAAGAGAAGTCGCGCTTCTCCGGTGCTGAGTTTTGCGGTCGTGAACATGCGATCACGATGGTGCTCCATACTCGTGGTGGCAACCCCGTGATTGAGAAACATTTGGGGTTCTGCCCTTCACATTCAAGAGCCCGCTTTTGGCCTTCGGGCAAGACCCCACTAAACTACTTGGAACACCAATACGGCGGAGTATTCGATGTAGCCTCTTCTAACCAAGCCTGCCATTCGGGAGCGGGAAACGAGTCTGAAAACAATGCGTCCCATCCTGCAAGGCCATGGGCCAGACAGTAGTACAGTTCGTTGCGTGGTCGCCAACCCGCATATTCCGAAGGAGGATGGGACGAGTCATCCCGATACGAAGAGGCAGATGGGTGGCAACAGCCGGACCGTGCCTGAATCCAGAGTTGCTGTTGCGCGTCTTGTCGAATCAGGATCGAACGTTGCTTTCGGATCGTGGCTTCGTTTAGTGAATTCAGTCCGATAACTTTCGGAAAGCGCAAGGAAAAATGCTCCTGTGGATTTTTGACGACATGAAGCAATGCGGCATCGTGGGAAATTCTGTTGCCGGCAGTTGCCTCGGCAGCAAGTTTTACCATGGCGCTTCGTAGGAGCATCCGAAGTGGACCGGTGCTTCGGGCTAGACAGCGGAATCGTGCCTCCGCAGTCGTTGCAAACCGAGCCCACCATCGAGCATTTGTTCGTAACAGGATTTGTCCTGCGCCATCGGAACGCACAGGAGGTCCTTCAAAAAGATCGGGGATCAGGCTCTCGGCGGGAGGGGACTCACCGCCGGCCATAGTCTCAAGGCGAAGGCAAATGTCCCGCCAGCAGTCGCTCGAAATATCCAGAGCAAGCGTGACCAGCAACGGTCCGATCTGTCGCGCTGGCACTTTCTCAACCTCTCGGGGCGGTCCAAGTTTCTCGATAGCAGCCCGCACAACGGGGAAGGTGTACTTCATCATATTGTAGCTCCTGATTATGGTCCGCGGCTTTGGCATATGGTCATTATATCAGATCGTTTGAATTATTCAGGTTTCTTGCTCCCGAGTTGAGTCTGTCGTCGCGGACGCCTCGGTGAGCATTTTCTGGCGGAGCGCCTCGTAATGTTCGAGCGCCATGGTCACACGTTCGGCCGCTCGGGCATAGGCCCGGTGAACCGCCTTGGACCCGTGACCCAAATGAGCCATGGCCTCGCGTTCGGGCATGCCGGCTTTCTGCGCACGCTCGGCCCAGGCGTAGCGGTAGCTGTGAAGGACGATTCCGTCCGGCAGGCCAGCTTTGACTCGTTTCGTCCAAAAGTAGTTGCTCCGCTTGCTTTCCTTAAGTTCGCAGAGATGTGGGAAGAGCGGCCCTTCGGAGGGAAGTTGCTTCAGGACCAGTTCGAGAGTTTCGCCGATCACCAGACAAGCGTTCCCCTGTCCGGAAGATTTCAGTTTCTGCCGGGAATAATACAGGCGACGAGTGGTCCAGTCGATATCTTCGGCCCGAAGATTCGCGATATCCGACTGGCTCCCTCCCGTGTGCCACAGGAGTTCAAAGAAGATCCGATATTCTTCGTTCGGCGTTGCCTTCAATACCGCCTGGTGCTGTTCGAGGGTGATTCCATGGCGGTGCCTGTAGCGGATTTTCGGCCACGCCTTTTTTGAAAGAATGGGGCGGAGAATCCACTCGAGATCGAGTGCGCGATTGTGGAGAATACGCAGTTGCACGTTCGTCGACACTCCCGCCTTGGGGTGCGCAAACACATCCAAGAGGTCGCTCGATCCGGTCTCCGCCAGACGCATGTGCATCAGACGCTTGACGGGCTCGCTTCGAAGAAACTTTTGGAACCTCTCCTTGGTGCTTCCCTGGTAGGCGCCATCGATGAGCCGGGCGACGTCCCCCCAGGTTCGCTCGCCGTAGCGGGGATCTTGCGAATGAAGGTATGCCTTCGCGAGTTCCCTGCTCAGAGTCGGCTGGGCATGCGAGTCGTTCTTGGCTTGGAGGAGCCTTTTTGCTTCGGCGCGGTTTTTCGTGCCCAAACTCTCCCGTGCTCCTGTGGCACAATTCTCGGCGTAGAAAGTGCCCTGAGCCCGATTGGATCGACGGTAAAGGCGGTATTTGTCCTGCATGGTCTGGGTTCTCCGGGTTATGCAGATAAATTACCCGAACCTCCCGGACCACCGTTACAGGGCAGTGGCGGAGTATTGGCCCCCTTGTGCTTGCCTACGGACGAATTGTGGTTTTCCCCTCGAAAGAGGGACACTTTCAGGGACACCTGCCCCAAAATCGGCCATTTTGAGGCCGCGCCAAAAACACGGATCCCTGTATTTATCAGGGTTTGCGGGCGATTGGGGGTCATGGCGGAGGGGGTGGGATTCGAACCCACGGAGCCTTGCGGCTCTCCGGTTTTCAAGACCGGCGCGATCGACCACTCTGCCACCCCTCCTTGTCAGCGGGAGAGTGTTAGCAGAGGACGGGTCGTTGTGCATGCGGTTTTTTCGGTTGCGCGAGTGATCCCGCATTCCGGCTTGTGGGCGGTGTGGGAGTGTGTATCGTTGCTCATTGCAGGCAAGCGCTCGGACGGGTGCGGGATCCGCATGGGTCGGGGCGCCATATGACAGTTCCACAGAAGACCATTCATCATGAACACCGACCCGCAAACATCCCGCCGCCATTTCCTCAAATCCGCTCTGGCCGTTCCAGTCGCGATGACGTTCGGCCAGGCCCTGCAGGCGCAGGCCCCTGCTCCCGCGCAGGGCACCGGTGGAGCCGCTGGGGTGCTTCCCAAGCGCAAGCTGGGAAAGAACGGGCCTGAGGTGACGATGATCAGCCTGGGGGGGATGATGGCAGCGTTGAGTCCGGACTACCTGGACATCGCCTGGTCGATGGGCATCCGCTATTTTGACACGGCCGACTGCTATCTTGGCGGCAAGTCCGAGAAGATCATTGGCGAGTGGCTGGCGAAATACCCTGAGCGCCGTAAGGAGATCTTCCTCGTTTCGAAGGATCACCCCAGGCAGGGGCCGGAGCAGCTTCTGGAGATGATCGACCGGCGGCTTGCCGCCTGCGGCACCAATTACCTCGACCTCTTCCTCATCCACGGGATCGGCGCGAAGGAATACGGCGAGGGCTCGCTCGAATGGCCGAAGAGCGATGTTTTGAAAAAGGTCGCGGACAAGCTGAAGAGCTCGGGCAAGGCGAAGATGGTCGGGTTTTCCTGCCACGACGGCAAGCTGGTCGAATATCTCAATGCCGCCGCTTCGGGAAAAATCGTAGATGCGATCATGCTGAAATACACGCCGTTCTTCAAGCCGGGGGACGACTTCGATCGGGCGCTCAATGCCTGTCACGGTGCGGGGATCGGGCTGGTTGCGATGAAGACGATGCGGAGTGCGGGCGAAGTCCCTGCACGGATTCCGGAATTTGACAAGCTGGGGCTCACGACCCACCAAGCGCTTCTCCAAGCGGTTTACAGCGACCCCCGGATGGCGGCCGTCTGCTCAATGATCAACAACGTCGGCCAGATGGAAAGCAACACCGCCGCCGCCCGCGAGTTCAAGGGCCCGCTCAAGCTGGCAGATATGGAGGTCCTTAAGCAGACCGTGCTCGCACACCGGCGGACGATGTGCCCCGGGTGTCCGTCCTGCGATGCCTTCGCGGCCTCCACCGGGTTCGCGTTCCTTGATATCTCGCGATACGTGACCTACTACGAGCAGGACGGCCGGCTCGGCTCCCGCGATCTTTACCAGGCGCTCTCCGCATCCGAACGCGATGCCTCGCAGGTCGATCTTGCCGCCCTGCGGGATGGCTGTGCGTTCGGGACGGACTATCCGGAAATCATCCGGCGTGCCGACCGCTACTTTGCCTGATCCGACCGGGTGAATATGACCGGACCGCAAGCGCCCCCCGTCCGTTCCCTGCCGGACAGAAAGGCGTTCAAGCGCACAAAGATCCCGGCTGCAGAGCGCGTCATCAGCGTGGCGATCATGGGGCTTCTGGGGGGGATCGCGGCGGCGGTGTGGGTCGCCGGCCGGACGTTTGATCCCGCTCTCTACAGCGTCAGCACGGAATCGCTGAAGTCGACGGAAGCGACGATCGAGGGCAAATCCGGAACGCTCCGGGCGTCGGCTCCGCAGGCGGCTGCCCCTGCAGTCCGGGCTGCCGAGCCCGCGGGAGCGGCAGCTGGTTCTCCGGACGGCTACGATGAGGCGGCTGCGCCTTCAGTGCCGTCTCCGGCTGCAAGCGGCGAGCCGCTGGAGATCTCCGGCGCAACCCCCATGGGACCGACGGAATTTTATTCGCCCGACACGCTCTACGAGAAGATCAACGGCCGGGCTCCGGCCTACCTTGATTTCCGCGTGCAGCAGCTCCGCTGCCGTTCGTTCTCCGTGGCGGACAGCGCCGGCAGCTATGTCGACCTCTACGAATACCGCATGGATTCGCCGGTCAATGCGTTCGGGATCTTCGCGCTCGAGCGGGATCCGGCGGGCAAGCCGCTGGATTTTGCGCCGGATGGATATGCGGGCGACATGGGGTTCTTTTTCCGGCAGGGAAACCGCTACGTGCAGGTCATCGCCTCCGACCAGAAACCGGCTACGATCGCGCTCGCCCGGTCGCTGGCCGAAAGGGTGGCGAAGTCGATCCCGGCCGATGATGCCGGGCTCGGCGCGCGCAAGCGCCTGCCATCTGCGGGACTTGTGCCCGGAAGCTTCGAGTACACGGAGGACAACGCGCTCGGCCAGGACTTCCTGAAGGAGGTCTTCCAGGCGACCTACGAGCACGAGGGGAAGAAGGTCCGGTTTTTCCTGATGGTTGCAAGCCCCGAGGCGGCTGCCAAGGGCTGGGATTCGTTCCTGGCATTCAGCGGACGCTATGGCGGGAAGGCCGAGGTCCTTGCGGATGTGGCCGGCGCAAAAATTTTTCAGGCGCAGAATTTCGGCAAGTGGCGGTTCGTCTACCAGCGCGGTGGCGAACTCGGCGGCGTCATCGATGCGGAAGACCCGGCTGCCGCCCGCGCCTTCCTGGATCAATTTTTGCAGGGTTCCCTGCGCTGAGCCGTCAGGTTGGTTTGCCGGTGGGTTTTCCCGCGGCGGTGAGCTTCCTATTCGGAACACGATTCCGATGCGGTTTCTGAAAGCGTTCGGGCGTTTGCGCTTTTGTCGCAAGTCCGTGGGGTGCAGGAAAACGTTATTGTCACCAGGCCCGTTCTGAGACACGTTTGCAGCAGGATATTCTTCCGTCCTCAAGGGCTGCCTGTCGCCGCACGGTCCGGCTGCTTTTTTAACGGAATTTTCCTCCTCTCATGAGCATTCAAGGCAACGGTGTGGAAGAAACAGCGATCCTGAGAAAAGCATGGGAAATTTCTCCATCTGCCATCGTGGTGACCGACGCCTCCGGTCTCATTGAGTTCGTCAATCCCGCATTCGAGCGGATCTATGGCTACGCGGCCGGGGAGGTTCTCGGGAAAAATCCTTCCCTGCTCAAATCGGGGCGTCACGGTGCGGCATTCTATGCGGACCTCTGGAAGACGATCTCATCCGGCCGGACCTGGACGGGCCGCATGCAAAACCGCCGCAAGGACGGATCGCTGAACTGGGAATGCTCGACCATCGCCCCGCTGTGCGACGAGCACGGGAAAATCGTCCGCTACATTGCCGTGAAGGAAAACATCCAGCGCGAGGAGCAAGCCGAGCAAGCGGTCGCCCATTTGGAGTCCCGGTTCCGGGCGGCGATCGAGGCCTCTCCCGTGCCGATGCTCGGGCGGGCGCCCAATCAGGACATCACGTTCCTGAACCGGGCCTTCGTGCAGGCGTTTGGCTACCAGCTGGAGGAAATCTCCACGGTTATCGACTGGCGGATGAAGGCGTTCCCGGATCCCGGATACCGGCAGCAGATCGTGGCGGCCTGGACGGCCGAGATTGAGCTGGTGAAGAAAACCGGTGCGGCCTTCTCGCCCCTGGAGGTCGCCATCCGGTGCCGGGATGGAAGAGTGAAGACAACGTTGGCCAGCGCCGCGCCGCTCACCGGCTCGTTCGATGAGGAACACGTGGTGGTTTTTTTTGACATCACCGAGCGCAAGCGGGTCGAGGACGCGCTGAGGGCCGGAGAGGCAAAATTCCGCAGCTACATCGAGCATTCTCCGATCGGGGTCTTTATCACCGATGAGTCCGGACGTTATCAGGAAGTCAACGCGGCAGCGGCTCGGATCACCGGCTATACGGCAGCTGAACTTCTCGCGATGGGCATCCCCGATCTGCTGCCCCCGGAGGCTCGCGCTGCCGGCGAGGAACATTTTCAAAGGCTCAGGCAGACCGGGCACGCTGTCGGCGAGAATGCCTTCCGCCGCAAAGATGGAAGCATCGGCTACTGGGTGGTGGATGCCGTCCGCCTGTCCGGATCCCGTTGCCTGGGATTTGTCACCGAAACCACCGAGCGGAAATCCCTGGAGAGCAACCTGCTGAAGGCGCTCGAAAGCGCGGAATCCGCCAACCGCGCCAAAAGCGAATTCCTCGCCGTGATGAGCCATGAGCTGCGCACGCCGCTCAACGGCGTGCTGGGATTTGCTGAGCTCCTCTCCATGACCCCGCTTGGCGAGGAGCAGCGGAGTTACACGCAGACCATCAAATCCAGCGGGGCCCATCTCCTCCAGGTTGTCAACGACATCCTTGATTTCTCCAGCATCGAAAAAGGCCGGATGGCGATGGAAGAGAAGTCCGTTTTGATCTTCGAGCTCCTGGAGTCGGCCTGCACCGCAAGCAGAAAAGCAGCCGAAAACAAAGGCCTGGCCTTTCACGTCGAAACGGCTGCCGGCGTCCCGCCGCAGATCATCGGTGACGCCCGCCGGATCCGGCAGATCCTGATCAATCTCCTTGGCAATGCCATCAAGTTCACCGTCCGGGGCGGGGTTGGCCTCCGCCTTGAACCCGGGGAGGAAAGCGGCCTCCGGTTTCTGGATTTTTCCGTGGACGATACCGGACCCGGCATCCCTCCGGAGGTGATCAGCCGCCTCTTCAATCCCTTCACGCAGGGGGATTCCACCCTGCGGCGCCCGTTTCAAGGCACCGGTCTTGGGCTCGCGATTTCCCAGCGCCTGGCCCGGGCCATGGGGGGGCTCATCACTGTCAGATCCACGGTCGGGGAAGGCAGCAGGTTTGTGTTCCGGCTTCCTTTCAAAGCCTGCGGCCCCGATGCATCCGAGCCAGCCGCACCCGGAGGATGCCAGGAATTTGCCAAGCCTTCCGGGGAAAGCAGGCCCGTCCTCGTGGTTGATGACGACGACATCTCCAGCTCACTTGCAGATAAAATGCTGCATGCTCTGGGCTACGGCGCGGAGTTCTGTAAGAACGGACTCGAGGCTGTCGAGGTGTTTGCGCCCGGAAAATTCTCCGCGATTCTCATGGACATGCAGATGCCGGTCATGGACGGGATCGCGGCAACGAAAAAAATCCGGGCCATCGAGGCGGTTGGCCGCGAGCGCACACCGATCATCGCTCTCACGGCGAACGTGATGCCCGGGCACCGGGAGTCCTGCCTTGCCGCAGGCATGGATGATTTTCTCTCCAAGCCGTTCAGCAGGACCGAACTCGCTGCGAAGCTCGCTGCGTTTCCATCGCGCTGACCAGGAAACTCCCGTTGATGGGGGCGGCTGGTTATTGTGTCGGGGCTACCTTCTGCGCTGGAAGTCGGCGATCGCCCGTTCGACCTCGCGGCCCTCGACACGTTTCTTCAGGTCGGCCCGCTTGTCGCCGGCGTCCTTGCCCTTGCCCAGCCCGATCTCAACCTTGACGAGGTGGTTTTTCCAGTAGAGCCGGAGCGCGACGATCGTCCGTCCGGCGCGCTCGACCTCCCCGACCAGGCGATCGATTTCCGACCGGTGCAGCAGGAGGCGGCGCGGGCGCTTCGGCTCGTGCTGCACGTGGCTCGCCCGGATGTAGGGCTGGATGCTTGCGTCGTGGAGGAGCAGGTCGCGTCCATCCACCCTCGCAAATGCGCCCTGAAGCGAGACCAGGCCCGCGCGGATGGATTTGATCTCGGTTCCCGTCAGCTGGATTCCGGCCTCAAGCCGCTCCAGAATGTGGTAGTCCCGCAGGGCCTTGCGGTTGGTGGTTATTTCCGCGGACATGGTGCGGCCCGCCCGGGAATCAGGCCAGCGGCGGGACGACCGGCGCCACGCCCAGCTTGCCCTTGGCAATCTCGACGAGAGCGATGTCTGCAAGACCCATCCGGAAATCCGCATCGATCATCGGGCGGCTGCCGGCGCTCAGCTGGCGGACCCGGCGGGAAACCATGTTGATGAGAACCTGGGGTTCAGGGATGACTTTCGAGGCGTCTTCGACAAATTGGGCGTTCATGAAATGGTTGGGGTGCCGGAGACCGGGCACTGCGGTGGAGGGTCCACACTAGAGGGGGCCACACAGATGTCAAATATTTTTTAAAAATAATCTTTGACATGATATCCAGCGCGGATAGATTGGCCGACTCTCGACGAAATCCAACTTCAACAGCAGGAGACCGGCAGCGGTCGTTTGAACTGCAAAAGATCATGCAAAAAAATCGCAGCAAGCGCTATAAGGCCGCAGCAGAAAAAATCGACGGCCACAAAAAATACCACCTCGCCGAGGCGGTGAAAACTTTGAAGTCCCTCCCGGCGACGAAATTCGACCAGACGGTGACGATTTCCTTCAAGCTGGGGGTTGATCCCAAGCAGAGCGATCAGATGGTCCGCGGGACCTGCCCGCTCCCGAACGGCAGCGGCAAGAACGTCCGCGTGCTTGTGTTTGCAACCGGCCAGGCGGCCGAGGCCGCCAAGGAGGCCGGCGCCGAGTTTGTCGGTTTCGAAGACCTCCTCAAGAAGGTCACCGGCGGCTTCTCCGATTTTGATGTCGCGATCGCAACCCCCGCCGCCATGGCGGAGGTCCGCAAACTCGGCAAGGTCCTCGGGCCGCGCGGTCTGATGCCGAACCCGAAGACCGGAACTGTCACCGATGACACCGCCAAGGCGATCAAGGAAGTCAAGGCCGGCCGCGTCGAGTTCAAGCTCGACAAAAATGCGAATATCGCCGTCCCGGTCGGGAAGTTTTCCTTCGACGATCAGGCGCTCGTCGAAAACGGGACCGCCGTCATCGAGGCGGTTGTCAAAGCCCGCCCGGCCACGGCCAAGGGCGCGTTTGTCGAGGCGATCACCCTTGCTGCCACGATGTCTCCCGGCATCTCCCTCGACCCGGCCGCCTACCTCAAGAACTGACCCCGACCCTCATCTCACAACTCACAACTCTATGAGACCCGAAAAAACTTTGATCGTCGCCGACGTCCGCGAGAAGCTCCAGACGTCGCCCTACCTTCTCATCGTCGACTACACCGGCATGAAGGTCCCTCACTTCGAGGAGCTCCGCACCCGGCTCGCCGCAGCCGGCTCCCGCATCAGTGTCGTCCGCAACACGTTCCTCAAGATTGCCGCCAGCGAGCTAAGCATGCCCGGGCTCGACAGCTCGCTGACCGGGCAGACCGCCATGGTCACCGGCGAGGTCGACATCTGCGCCGCCGCAAAGGTTCTCAAGACTTTCGCCGCGGAGTTCCAGAAGCCGACCGTCCGCGCAGGCGTTCTCGACAACGCGCCGCTGACCTCCGCCCAGGTGGCCGAGCTTGCCGACCTTCCGAGCAAGGACGTCCTCCGCGCCAAGCTCCTCGGGCTCCTGCAGACCCCGGCCAGCCAGTTTGTCCGCATCCTCAACGAGCCGGGCGCCAGCCTGGCCCGCGTCCTCAAGGCCAAGGCCGATGCCGCCGGAGGAACGGAATAACTTTCAGAGAATTTCGCCCGGCGTCCGAAGCCGCGACGGTCGAACAACCAAACAACAGAAAACCGGTTCCTTGTCGGTCCGGCGGCTGTCGGACTAAAATGCCCTGAGGCTTCGGGGCGCGACGATACCAACAAAATACATACTATGGCAGATACACAAGCACTCGTGGACCAGCTCAGCGGACTCACCGTTTTGGAGATTGCCGACCTGGTGAAACAACTCGAAGAAAAATGGGGCGTTAGCGCCGCAGCTCCCGTGGCGGTCGCCGCTGCCGGGGCCGGAGCAGCCGCCGCGGCACCTGCCGAGGAGAAGACGTCGTTTGACGTCGTCCTCGTCGAAGCCGGCGGCAACAAGATCGCCGTCATTAAGGAAGTGCGCGCCGCTGTGGCCGGACTCGGCCTCGCCGAGGCCAAGGCCCTCGTCGAAAGCGCTCCCAAGCCCCTCAAAGAGGGCGTGACCAAGGAAGAAGCGGAAGAGATCAAGAAAAAGATCGAAGCCGCCGGCGCCAAAGTCGAAATCAAGTAATCCCGTTTAACCCTCCGCGGAGAGATCTCGATTTTTATCTTGATCTCTCCGCGGATCTCCCTATTTTCCACTTTCCGCTGGAAGCCAAGGCCCTGTCATCTGACTCAGATCCGCGCACGCAAACAAAATGTATCCGTCCACAGACGGGGGGAGCAATCCGCCTGCCTGCTGGGATGTTTCGTTTTTTGCAGCCGCAGGTCTGTTTCGGATTCCTCCGTGGCCCGCTCAACCCTGATTTCCTGCGGAACTGACTTCCGAGATACCCGACTTCACCATGTCTGAACGCATCCACTTCGGTAAATTGCAGGAGGCCATCGAGCCCCCGAACCTCATCGAGTTGCAGATCAACTCCTACAACGAGTTCTTCCAGAAAGACACGCCGTTGGCGAAGCGTCGGAATGTCGGGCTCCAGGCGGTCTTCCGCGAATTTTTCCCGATCCTCGGCTATGAGGACAAGTCGTCGCTGGATTTTGTCAGCTACGAGCTCGGCGACTCCAAGCTTTCCTCGCTGGAGGCCCAGCGCGAGGGGCAGACCTACAGCGCCCCGCTTTACGTGACGTTCCGCTACAAGGACGAGCGCTGCACGAAGGAGGAAAAAGTTTACATGGGCGAGCTTCCGCTCATGACCCCGCAGGGGACGTTCGTGATCAACGGCGCCGAGCGCGTCGTCGTCTCGCAGCTCCACCGCTCGCCGGGCATTTGCTTCGAGACATCCGTCCATACCAACGGAAAAATCCTGCACGGGTTCCGGATCATTCCGGACCGGGGATCGTGGATCGAGGTCCAGTTCGACACCAGCGACCTTCTTTACGTCTATCTCGACCGCCGCAAGCGCCGCCGGAAGTTTCTGGCGACGACGTTCCTCCGGGCGCTGGGCCATCCGAGCGACGAGGAGATCATCAAGATTTTTTACACGATCGAAGACCTGAAGCTCAGCGAGAAGCTCGAGGAGGACGAGATCACCACGAAAGTCCTCATTGCGGACATCCGCGACGGGGAGATCACCGTTGCCCGTGCGTTTGAGCCGCTGACCGCCGCCACCGTGCGCGCCCTCATCGGCATCGGCCACAAGACGGTGAAGGTTGTCGACACGAAGGACGACGACACGATCATCAAGTCGCTCAAAAAGGATCCTGCCCACGACGAAGAGGAGGCCCTCAAGGACATCTACCGCAAGCTGCGCCCTGGCGACCCGCCCACCGTTCAGAACGCCCGCGGCATGCTCAAGCGCCTTTTCTTTGACGCGAAGCGCTACGACCTCGGCCGCGTCGGCCGCCACAAGATCAACCAGAAGCTCGGCCTCAAGGTCGGCGAGGAGGAGCGTATCCTCACCAAGGAGGACTTCATCGCCGCGATGAAGTATCTCGTCGACCTCCGCCGCGGAGACGGGATGACCGATGACATCGATCACCTGGGCAGCCGCCGTGTTCGTACGGTCGGTGAGCTCCTGGCCAACCAGTGCCGGGTCGGCCTCGCCCGCACCGAGCGCCTCGTCCGCGAGCGCATGACGCTGTTTGATGTCGGCGTCGACCAGATCACCCCGCAGAAGCTCATCAACCCGAAGTCGCTCAGCGCCGTCGTTCGCGACTTCTTCGGGCGCAGCCAGCTGAGCCAGTTCATGGATCAGACAAACCCGCTGTCCGAGCTGACTCACAAGCGTCGTCTCTCCGCGCTCGGGCCAGGCGGCCTCAGTCGTGATCGCGCCGGGTTCGAGGTGCGCGACGTGCATCCGTCGCACTACGGCCGGATCTGCCCGATCGAAACGCCGGAAGGTCCGAACATCGGTCTCATCAGCTCGCTGAGCACGTTTGCCCGGATCAATGAATTCGGCTTCATCGAGACCCCGTATCGCAGGGTTGAAAATGCCCACGTTACCAACAAGGTCGAGTATCTCAGCGGCGACCGCGACGAGAATTTCTACATTGCCCAGGCGAACTCCCTGGTGAATGAGAAAGGCCTCCTCACCGGCGAAAAGGTGTCCGCGCGCTACCGCGGGGACTTCGTCGAAGTCGAGCCCTCGCAGATCCAGTACATGGACGTGTCGCCCAAGCAGCTCGTTTCTGTGGCTGCGGGACTGATTCCGTTCCTCGAGCATGACGACGCCAACCGTGCGCTCATGGGCTCGAACATGCAGCGTCAGGGTGTGCCGCTCCTCGTCTCCGACGCGCCGCTCGTCGGCACCGGTCTCGAGGGCCGCGTCGCCCGGGATTCCCGCGCCGTCATCTGCTCGGAGTCCGACGGCAAGGTCGCCTCGGTCATGGCCAACCAGATCGTCGTCACGAAGGACGGCAATCTCCCGGAGGGTAAGAAAAAGATCAAAAACGACCCGGAGAACGGCGTTTACGTCTACGAGCTGCGCAAGTTCATGCGCTCGAATGCGAGCACGTGCATCAATCAGAAGGTCATCGTCCGCAAGGGCCAGACGGTTAAAAAAGGCGACGTGATCGCCGATGGACCGAACACCGAAAAGGGCGAGCTCGCGCTCGGCCGCAACGTGCTCGTGGCCTTCATGCCCTGGAACGGATACAACTTCGAGGACGCCATCCTCATTTCCGAGCGGGTCGTCAAGGAGGACATCTACACCTCGATCCACATCGACGAGTTTGAAATCGGTGCCCGCGACACCAAGCTGGGGCCGGAGGAGATCACGCGCGACATCCCGAATGTCAGCGAAGAGGCGCTCCAGCACCTCGGGCCCGACGGCGTGATCCGCATCGGAGCCGAAGTCAAGCCGGGCGACATCCTCGTCGGCAAGATCACTCCCAAGAGCGAGACCGAGCTGGCTCCGGAAGAGCGCCTTCTCCGCGCAATCTTCGGCGAGAAAGCCGCCGATGTGAAGGACACCTCGCTGACCGTCCCATCGGGAACCTACGGCATCGTTATGGACGTGAAGGTCTCCTCGAAGAAGGAGGTCGCCCGCACGAAGATGACTCCGGCCGAGTCGAAGCGGCAGCAGAAGATGATCCTTGAGGACTACAAGAAGCGCAAGGACGACATGCACGAGCAGCTCACCGCTTCGCTCTCGAACATCCTCCTCAACGAGAAGATCCCTCTCGACGTGGTCAACGCCCAGACCGGCGAGATCATCATCCCGGCGAACCGCAAGATCACCAAGCAGCTCCTGCGCAAGCTGGCTGCGGTCTACAACCACGTCGAAATCGATCCGAGCCCGATCCGCAACAAGATCAACGAGATCATCGGCCAGTTCGAACACAAGTTCGTCGACCTCGACAACGAGCGCGACCAGAACCTCGGCCGCATCGAAAGCGGCGACGATGTCGACCCTGGCATCATCAAGCAGGTCAAGGTCTACATCGCCAGCAAGCGCAAGCTCAGCGTCGGCGACAAGATGGCCGGACGCCACGGCAACAAGGGCGTCGTCGCCAAGATCGTGCCCGAGGAGGACATGCCGTTCCTCGCGGACGGAACCCCGGTCGACATCGTGCTCAACCCGCTCGGCGTGCCGAGCCGCATGAACGTCGGACAGGTTCTCGAAACCCACCTCGGCGTCGCCGCCAAGGCCCTCGGGTTCAAGGTCGCCACGCCGGTGTTCGATGGAATTCCCGAATCCAAAATCCGTGAGTTCCTCAAGGAGGCCAAGACCAAGGAGGGCTTTACCTGGACGAACGAAAACGGAAAGTCCACCGTCTATGACGGCCGGACCGGAGAGGCCTTCGACCAGCAGGTCGTCGTCGGCTACATTTACATGCTCAAGCTCGGCCACCTGGTCGCGGACAAGATCCACGCCCGTGCCGTCGGACCTTACAGCCTCGTCACCCAGCAACCGCTCGGCGGCAAGGCCCAGTATGGCGGCCAGAGGTTCGGAGAGATGGAAGTCTGGGCGCTCGAAGCCTACGGCGCCGCCTATACGCTCCAGGAACTCCTGACCGTGAAGTCGGACGACGTCGCCGGGCGCACCCGGATCTACGAGAGCATCGTCAAGGGCGACAACTCGCTCGAGGCCGGAACGCCGGAGTCGTTCAACGTTCTCATCAAAGAAATGCAGGGCCTCTGCCTCGACGTCCGCGTCGGCGGCAAGGAGCCTTCACTTGGCCAGAGCGTGGCCTGATCCCAACCCACTGAAAGTCGAATGAATCCAATGAAAGAGGCTAATTTCCGCGAACCATTTTCTGAGCAGAAGCCGGTCGGTTTCGATGAGGTGGCAATCACCGTGGCATCGCCCGAGTCGATGCGCAGCTGGAGCAAGGGTGAGGTCAAGAACCCCGAGACCATCAACTACCGCACATTCAAGCCGGAAAAGGGCGGCCTTTTCTGCGAGCGCATTTTCGGCCCCACGCGGGACTGGGAGTGCTCGTGCGGAAAATACAAGCGCATCAAGCACAAGGGCGTGATCTGCGACCGCTGCGGCGTCGAGGTGACGCTCTCCCGTGTGCGCCGCGAGCGCATGGGCCACATCGATCTTGCGGTGCCGGTTTCGCACATCTGGTTCTACAAGTGCATGCCCTCGCGCATCGGACTCATGCTCGACATGACCTCCCGCCAGCTCGAGCGCGTGATTTATTACGAGGATTACATCGTCATCGATCCGGGTAACACCCCGCTCCAGCGTTGCCAGCTCCTCACCGAGGCGGAGTTCCGCGAGGCCGAGGACCAGTATGGGGAATCGTTTACGGCCGGCATGGGCGCCGAGGCGATCCAGAAGCTGCTCGCGCAGACCGATCTGGCCGCGCTGAACATCGAGATCGAGGAGCAGATGGGCGTGACCCGCAGCAAGCAGCTCCGCAAAAAGCTCGCCAAGCGCCTCAAGCTCGTCCAGGGCTTCGCGACCTCGAAGACCCGCCCGGAGTGGATGATCCTCGAGGTTCTCCCGGTCATCCCGCCCGATCTGCGCCCGCTCGTTCCGCTCGAAGGCGGACGCTTCGCGACATCCGATCTCAACGATCTTTACCGCCGCGTCATCAACCGCAACAACCGTCTGCGCACGCTCCTCCAGCTGAAAACTCCGGAGGTTATCATCCGCAATGAAAAGCGCATGCTTCAGGAGTCGGTCGATGCGCTGTTCGACAACGGCCGCCATGGCCGCGCGGTGACAGGCGCTGCCAACCGCCCGCTCAAATCCCTCAGCGACATGCTCAAGGGCAAGGGCGGACGCTTCCGTCAGAACCTGCTCGGCAAGCGCGTCGACTACTCCGGACGTTCGGTCATCGTGATCGGGCCGGAGCTCAAGCTCAACCAGTGCGGCCTGCCCAAGAAGATGGCGCTCGTGCTCTTCGAGCCGTTCATCATCCGCCGCCTCAAGGAGCAGGGCCACGTGCACACCGTGCGCAGCGCGAAAAAGCTCATCGAGCGCCAGACCCCCGAGGTCTGGGACATCCTGGAAGAGGTTACCAAGGGCCACCCGGTCATGCTCAACCGCGCGCCGACCCTCCACCGCCTTTCGATCCAGGCTTTCGAGCCGCTCCTCATCGAGGGCGAGGCGATCCGCATCCACCCGCTCGTCTGTACCGCCTACAACGCGGACTTCGACGGCGACCAGATGGCTGTCCACGTGCCGCTCTCGGTCGAGGCCCAGATGGAGGCCCGCATGCTCATGCTGGCGACCAACAACATCTTTTCGCCATCCAGCGGCAAGCCGATCACGACTCCGTCGCAGGACATCCCGCTCGGCTGCTACTACCTCACGCAGAAGCCGCGCGGCGAGGATGCCAACAAGGAAAAGCGCATGCCGCTCTTTGCCGATGCGTATGGCGTCGAGCTCGCGCTGGCCGAGCGCTCGATCCGCACGCACACCCGGATCCGGTTCAAAAACCCGGACTTCGGCCGCGAGACCGTGTATGGCGACGCATCCCTCCGGATTCTGGAGACAACCGCTGGCCGCGTGATCTTCAACCAGATCTGGCCGTCCGAGCTCGGGTTCTACAACAAGGTTTGCGGCAAGAAGCAGCTCTCTGACGTTATCTGGCGCTGCTACAAGGCCGCTGGCCAGCAGCGTACGGTTGAGACGCTCGACCGCCTCAAGGAGATGGGCTTCCGCGAGGCCTCCAAGGCCGGAATCTCGATCGGTATCGCCGACATGATCATCCCGAAGGAAAAGGAACAGCTCCTCGAGAAAGCCTATCGCGAAATCGGCGAGGTTGAGAAGCAATACCGCCGGGGCATCATCACCGATGGCGAGCGCAAGAACAAGGTTCAGGACATCTGGACCCACACCGGCGAGGAAATCGCGAACGCGATGTTCCGCACGCTCGAGCACAACGACGGCCGTCGCGAGATGAACCCCGTGTTCATGATGGTTGATTCCGGAGCGCGAGGCAACCGTACCCAGGTCAAGCAGCTCGCCGGCATGCGTGGTCTGATGGCCAAGCCATCCGGCGAAATCATCGAGCAGCCGATTACCGCGAACTTCCGCGAGGGCCTCTCGGTGCTTGAATACTTCATCTCGACCCACGGCGCCCGCAAGGGTCTCGCCGACACCGCACTTAAGACGGCCGACTCCGGCTATCTCACCCGCAAGCTCGTCGATGCCGCGCAGGACGTCATCATCACCATCGAAGACTGCCAGACGGTCAACGGCATCGTTGTCCGCCCGATCTACGAGGGCGACGAGGAGGTGGTCAGTCTTCCGACCCGCATCATCGGCCGCACCAGCTGCGAGACCGTCAAGGATCCGGTCTCCGGAAACACCATCGTCAAGTCGAACCAGCTCGTCGACGAGGAGACAGCCGCCGCGCTCGACAAGATCGGACACGAGCAGCTCAAGATCCGCTCGGCGCTCACCTGCGAGTCGAAGCGGGGCATCTGCACGAAGTGCTATGGCCGCAACCTCTCAACCGGGGGCATGATCAAGCTCGGCGAGGCGGTCGGCATCATTGCCGCCCAGTCGATCGGCGAGCCCGGAACCCAGCTTACCATGCGCACGTTCCACGTTGGCGGAACGGCCAGTCAGACGTTCAAGCAGCCGGTGATCAAGGCCAAAAACGATGGCACGGTCCACTTCAACGAGCTCAAGGTCGTTCCCACGATCGAGGGCAGCTTCGTTGTCCTCAACAAGAACGGAACGGTCAGCCTCCACGCCAAAGACGGCCGCGAGCTTGAGAGTTACAATATCGTTGTCGGCTCGATCATCTCGGTCGCCGACGGCAGCAACGTCAAGAAGGGCGACACGTTCATCCAGTGGGATCCGTATAACGTGCCGATTATCACCGAGAAGGCCGGACGCGTCCAGTTCACGGACATGATTCCCGGCGTAACCATCCGCAAGGAGGTCGACGAGGCCACCGGCGTGATGGGTACAGTCGTCATCGAGCACAAGGAGGACCTGCACCCGCAGATCACCATCGTCGATGAGGCGAAGGGCGTTCTTGCCCAGTATTCGATTCCCGCCGGCGCCCACATCGAGGTCAAGGACGGCAGCAAGGTTCCCGCCGGTCAGCGACTGGCCCGAACCCCGCGCAAAATCGCGAAGACGAAGGACATCACCGGCGGTCTTCCCCGCGTGGCCGAACTCTTCGAGGCACGGCGCCCGAAAGACTCCGCCGAGATTGCCAAGATCGACGGCATCGTCGACATCGGCGGCACCGTTCGCGCCAAACGCCGGCTCATCGTCACCGACCCGGTCACCAAGGCCGAGGAGGAGCACCTCATCCCGCTCAACAAGCACATCATCGTGTTTAAGGGTGATGCGGTCAAAAAGGGCCAGCAGCTCACCGAGGGGCCGGTCGTTCCCCATGAAATTCTCGAGGTCTGCGGGCCTCAGGAGCTTCAGGAGCACCTCCTTAACGAGGTGCAGGAGGTCTACCGCCTGCAGGGCGTCGAAATCAACGACAAGCACATCGAGATCATCGTCCGCCAGATGCTCCGGAAGGTGAAGATCACCGAACCCGGTGATACGACGCTCCTCTGGGGCGATCAGGTGGACCGCCTCGCCTTCGAGGCCGAGAATGAAGCCGTCGTGGCCAAGGGCGGCAAGCCCGCCGAGGCCTCCCCGGTTCTCCTCGGCATCACCAAAGCCTCGCTCGAGACCGACAGCTTCATCTCTGCCGCCTCGTTCCAGGACACCACGCGCGTGTTGACCGAAGCCGCCACACTTGGCAAGGTGGACCGCTTGCGTGGCTTCAAAGAAAATGTCATCATGGGTCATCTCATCCCGGCTGGAACCGGTTTCCAGACACACCGCGAAACTGATATTATCCATCTGGGTGACGGACTTGAATCCGAACCCAACCAAGAATCCCAAAAAGTTGCCAGCTAAGTGATTGATACCATGTCCGAAGAATCCACAAACCAACCGAATATTGAAAATATGACCGAGCTTCTCGAAGCCGGCGTCCATTACGGACATCAGACGAAGCGATGGAATCCCAAGATGCGCGATTACATCCTCGAGGAAAAAAACTCGATCTACATCATTGATCTTTCGATCACCCTGGAGCAGATCGAGCGCGCGACCGCCTATCTTTCCAACGTCGTCCGCGGCGGGGGCAAGGTCCTTTTCGTCGGAACCAAGAAGCAGGCCCAGGAGGCTGTGCGTGAAGCCGCGACGGCGACCGGCCAGCTCTTCGTCAACCAGCGCTGGCTCGGCGGGACCCTCACGAACCTGACCACGATCCGCCGGAGCATCGCGCGGCTCAAGGAGATCCAGGCGCAGGAGAAGTCGCCCGCATGGTCGAAGATCAACAAGGCGGAAGCCTCTGCGATCCGCCGCGAGGGCGCCAAGTTGTTCCACAACCTTGAAGGCATCATGGACATGGAGAAGCTCCCGGATGCGCTCGTCGTCATCGACACCCTCCGCGAGGAGATCGCCGTCGCCGAAGCCAACCGGCTGAAAATCCCGGTCATCGCCATCGTCGACACGAACAGCAATCCCGAAAAAATCGAATATCCGATCGCCGGCAACGACGACGCGATCCGCTCGATCCGCGTGATTCTGCAAAAGATCGTCGAGGCTATGGTTGAGGCCAAAGGTCCCCGCGCCAAGGAAGCCCAGCCCTCCGACCTCGCCGCTGTTTCCGAATAAATAGAAACGTTTTCAGTGGTTCAGTTTTCAGTGCTCAGCACAGAAAGCTGGCGACCGGCATGCCGCTGAAAACTGAACACTGAATCACAGAACACCTTTCACTATGTCCGAAATATCAGCAACAGTTGTCAAAGAACTCCGCGAAAAAACGAACGCAGGCATGATGGACTGCAAGCGCGCGCTCGCCGAGGCGGGTGGCGATCTGGAAAAGGCCGAGGACATCCTCCGCAAAAAAGGCATCGCCAGCGCCGGGAAAAAGTCCTCGCGCGCAGCGAAGGAGGGTGCCATCGCCTCCTATATCCATATGCAGGGCAAAGTCGGCGTGCTCGTTGAGATCAACTGCGAGACCGATTTCGTCGCCAAGAACGAAACGTTCCGCGAGTTCGTCAAGGACGTCACACTCCACATCGCCGCGGCCAACCCGCTCTACATCTCCCGCGAGCAGGTGCCGGAGAAACTGATCCAGGCCGAGCGCGAAATCTATGCCGCGCAGGTCGTCGGAAAGCCGGCGAACATCGTCGAAAAGATCGTCGACGGGAAGGTGGACAAATTTTTCAGCACGATCTGCCTCCTCGAGCAGGCGTTCATCAAGAACCCGGATGTCACGATCAAGGACCTTCTGACCGCGAAGATCGCGGAGCTCGGCGAAAACATGGTTATCCGCCGGTTCACGCGCTACATGGTCGGCGAGGACCTCGGGGCCTAGGCTTCCGCTTCCTGTGAGCGACGAACTCTCAGCGCTTGACACCTCCGCAATTCCGGTCCGTCTGGCCGCATTGCGGAGGTTTCTTTGACTTCCCGGAACTGACCCGCAAGCTGGCTGAGATCGAGTCCCGCATGGCGGAGCCCGACTTCTGGGATAACCGCGAAAAGGCGCAGCGGGATGTTGCGCAGGTTTCCTCTTTGCGCGGAAAAATCCTGCCGATGCAGGCGCTTGAGGCGCGGGCCGAAGACCTTCTTGTTCTGCGCGATCTTGCGCTTGAGGAGCCGCCTGACCGCCAGGCGGTGGCAGCTGCCGAGGTGATTGCGGAGTTCCGTTCGCTCGTGGCCGATGTCGACAAATTTGAAATCACGGCGCTCCTTTCGGGCGAATTCGATGCGAACCCCGCATTTCTGACCATCCATGCCGGGGCCGGCGGGACCGAGTCGTGCGACTGGGCGGATATGCTCCTGCGGATGTATCAGCGATGGATGGAGCGTCACGGGCTGCAGGCCGACATCGCTGACATCCAGCTCGGCGACGAGGCCGGGATCAAGTCCGCCACCCTCCGGGTCACCGGCGAAAATGCCTACGGCTACCTGCAGACCGAGCGGGGGGTTCACCGGCTCGTCCGTATTTCCCCGTTCGACTCGAACAAGCGGCGCCACACGTCGTTCGCGAGCGTCGATGTGGTGCCGGAAATCGAGGACGCTCCGGTCGAGGTCAACGAGGCCGACATCAAGCTCGACACGTTCCGCTCAGGCGGCAAGGGCGGCCAGAACGTCAACAAGGTCGAGACGGCGGTCCGCCTCACGCACATGCCCACCGGGATTGTCGTCGCCTGCCAGGCGGAGCGCAGCCAGGGCCGCAACCGCGAACTCGCCCTGCAGATGCTCAAGGCAAAGCTCTTCCAGATCGAGGCCGACAAGAAGCGCGCCGAGGTCGACCGCCAGTATGGCGAGAAGGGCGATGTCGCCTGGGGAAACCAGATCCGCTCGTATGTGTTCCAGCCCTACCAGATGGTCAAGGACCTGCGCACAGGCGTCCAGTCCAGCGACGTGCAGGCGGTGATGGACGGGGAGATCGATGCGTTCATCGAAGGAAAACTGCGCGGCCTCACCTACAAGAAGGGCGCCGGCGACGAGGACCTATAGTCAAGTGGCCGCGACTGTTCCTTTCTGCCACAAGGCTTGGCAAAAGCCTGCCCTCTGTTAGCATTTGACCAATGCAGCATCGAGCAATGGGGGAGGCAAAATGGATTCTGGGAGCGCTGGGCATTGCTTGGCTGGCGACATTTCTCATCCTGCCCGTGTTGTCGATCGCGGTTGCCGTCATGATCCTGTTCACGCTCTACTTTTTTCGGGATCCGGAGCGGGTTCCTCCGGAAGGCGAGCATGTTGCCGTGGCACCGGCGGACGGACTTGTCACCACCGTCGATGAGATCGATGAGCCGGAGTTCCTCCGGGCTCGCGCGCGGCGGATCGGGATTTTCCTTTCTGTGCTGGACGTGCATGTAAACCGCGCCCCCCTCAGCGGCGAGGTCGCGCATTCGGAACCCAAGCCGGGAAAATTTCTGGATGCCCGCGATCCGGAGGCCTCGCTGCTGAACGAGAGCCGCTCGTGGGTTTTCGAGGGCCCCGCCGGCACGGTGATGGTCCGGCAGATCACGGGCGCGATCGCGCGGCGGATCTGCCCGTGGGCGGTCGTCGGCGACCGGCTCCAGCGCGGCGAGCGGTTCGGGATGATCCGGTTTGGATCCCGCACGGAGCTCTTCCTTCCGATGGATGCCGAGGTTCTCGTCAAACCCGGTGACCGCGTGCGCGGCGGAGAAACAGCGGTTGCACGGATGAGCCGGCCATGAGCGATCCCAACGAGCCGGCCGAGCCGAAAATTTACCTCCTGCCGAACCTGATGACGGCGGGCAACCTGTTCTGCGGATTCGCCGCGGTCCGGAGCATCATCGAGGCCTCGTTACTGGTTGCCCGCGGGGACTCGCCCGGCTCGCTTTACCACGAGGCGATCGCGTTCATCCTCGGGGCCTGCGTTTTTGACCTTCTCGACGGAAGGCTCGCGCGCCTCGGCGGAAACGAGAGCGCCTTCGGGCGCGAGTTTGACTCGCTGGCGGATATCGTGTCGTTTGGCGTGGCGCCGGCGCTTCTCGTCTACCAGATCGTGCTGAGGGATTTCGAGCGGACCGGGTGGCTGATCGCGTTTTTTTACCTCCTGTGCGGCGGCCTCCGGCTGGCGCGGTTCAACTGCACCGCGCAGACAGCCGGCGACAAGCCGGACAAGGATTTCCAAGGCTTTCCGATTCCAGCCGCCGCCGGGCTTATTGCCTCGCTGACGCTGCTCATGCTCTGGCTGCAGGCTGACGACAAGCCGCCGATCGGGCCATGGAAATATTCGCTTCCAGTCATCCTGCTCTTCCTGTCGTTCATGATGTTCAGCCATGTGAAGTATCCGAGCTTCAAGGGCCTGAACTGGCGGACCCAGCGCTCGATCCCCGCGTTCCTTTTTGTCATCCTTCTCCTGGCGTGCACCGCGATGAACTACAAGTGGATGCCTGCGGTCATTTTTGTTGCGTTCCTGATTTACGGCTTTGTCCGGCCGTTCATTTCCAAGGCGCTCCGGCGGGAGATCGAAGATGATCCGTCGGACGAGGCCGACCGACCGGTGCCCTGAAGGGTGCCGGCCCCGAACCATTCCCAAATCCATGTCCTCAAAACAGCATACGATTCTCCTGGTTGACCGCGAGACCGACTTTCTCGAATGGGCGCAGAACCAGCTCAAGAGCGCGTCCTGCCGCGTGCTCCTCGAAACCACAGCCGACACGGCCTACAAGACGTTCTGCATGGAGCAGCCCGAGCTCGTCCTGGCCGAGACGAACCTGCATCCCTTCACCGGGCTGGAACTCCTCGCCCGCATCCGCAAACATTCGCCCAACGCGATGGTCATCCTCACGAGCGCGTTCGGGACGACGCAGTCGGTCATCGAGGCCATGAAAATGGGCGCGTTCGACTTTGTCCGCAAGGAGCAGCTCCCGTTCAACCTCAAGGTGATCGCGGACTCGGCGCTGCAGGCGGCAGCCGAACTCCGGAGCGCGAGCGCGTTCAAGCCCCAGCTCACCGTCGAGCAGCACCGCGAGGATATCGTCGGCCGCTCGGATGCCATGCAGCAGGTCTTCAAGATGATCGGCCGCGTCGCCGGGAGCGAGGCGGCGGTGATGGTCACCGGCGAGAGCGGTTCGGGCAAGGAGCTGGTCGCCCGAGCGATCCACAACTACAGCGCCCGCAGCGGCCACAGCTTCCTGGCCATCAACTGCGCGGCGATCCCGGACAACCTCCTGGAGAGCGAACTTTTCGGCCACGAGAAGGGATCGTTCACCGGGGCGCACAGCCAGCGGATCGGGCGCTTCGAGCAGAGTGACCGCGGGACGCTGTTTCTCGACGAGATCGGGGAGATGCCGCTCCAGGTCCAAAGCAAGATCCTGCGCGTCCTTCAGGAGGGCGAGTTCTCGCGCGTCGGAGGCAACCAGACGATCCGGACCGATGTGCGCATCGTCTGCGCGACGAATAAAAACCTCGAGGAGGAGGTTGCGAAAAAGGCGTTCCGCGAAGACCTTTTCTACCGCCTGAACGTCGTGAGGATCCACCTTCCCCCCCTCCGCCAGAGGGTCGAGGATATCACGCTTCTCGCGGAATACTTCCTGCAGAAGATTGCCAACCAGAAGCACCGTCCGCCGCTCAAGCTTTCCGAGGAGGCGATCCGGGTTCTTGAGGCCTATCCCTGGCCGGGAAACGTGCGCGAACTCGAGAACACGATGCAGCGGGCCTCCGTTCTGGCGACCGCCGATGTCCTCCTTCCGAAGGATATTCCGCTCGGGCTCTCCGGCGCGGATGCGCCGGCCGGCGTGGCTGAGGATGACTCCCCGCCGGATCTTCCGGCCAAGGACCAGGCGGTTGAGGCGCTGTTTCAGATTGCCTCCGGGGACAACAAGCTTCTCCTCCTTCCCTGGCTTGAGCGCGAATTCACCCTGCGCGCAATGGCAAAGACCGGCAACAACCAGGTCCGCGCGGCCAAGCTCCTTGGCATCACGCGGGCCACGCTCCGCAAGCGTCTGGATCGTAATGGCGCCTCGGAGCCGGATGGGGCCTGATGAGCTTTCAGCTCGTCGACGGGGCGTGGGTGCCATGTGGCAGCCTGCCGTTGGATGACCGTGCGTTCCGCTACGGGATGAGCGTCTTTGAAACGATCGCCATCCTTTGCGGGCAGCCCCTGTTTTTTGACGCGCACGCGGAACGTTTGGCCCGGGCGTCGGCGGATTCCGGGATGCCAGTGCCGGTCATCCCGGTCCCTCCTGTTCCCGCACGATTTGACGGCGTCTGCCGGATCTACCACACGGCCGGCCCCGGGGGGCCGGGCGATCCGCTGCGGGGTTCGCTGTATGCGCTCTTCGAGGCACTCGAAGTCGGCGGGAGCTTTCCGCCGGCGCGTGTTACGACCATTGGATTTCCTTTTGTCGGCCGGCCCGGCGGTTGGAAGTCGGGAAACTACTGGCAGCATGTCGATGCCCTTGTTGCCGCGCGCTGTGCGGGCTGTTGCGAGGGGCTTCTCTTTAACCCGTCCGGGGCTCTTGTCTCCGCCAGCATGGCGAATGTCTTCCTGAAGATTGACGGGCGGTGGGCGACCCCGGCCTGCGACTGCGGCGCCCGCGACGGAGTCGTGCGCGAGTGGGTCATCGGTCGGGTGGCTGTGAACTCCCAGGTGTTGGGGCCGGAAGCGGTCGCCGGATGCTCCGCCGCGTTTCTCACCAACAGCAGGACCGGCGTCCGCATGATCGCGGAAATCGATGGAAGACCGCTGGCGCCGGATGATGACGGGCTGCAGTCGCGTTACTGTGAAGAAGTCCTCGGAAGCTGAACAGTTTGTCGCGCAGGCCGCTGCGCATCCCGTGATCCGGGGATTTTTGCAGGCGGCGTCCGGCCGGGTTGTGCCGGAAATCGCGGAGCCGGCCCAGCCGTTTGTGGCGTCGCTGCTTGCGGCCGGCATCCCGGGGCGGGTGTGGATTGTTTGTCCCGATGTCCGCCGGCAGGAGGATTTTGCTCCGGAAATGGCGGCCTGGTGCGGGAGAGTCCGTCTGTTTCCCGAACTCGAGACGCCGGCCGGCGATGCGCTGCCCGATCCGGAGACCGCCTCCGAGCGGCTCGAGCTGCTGCAGTCCCTCGCGCGGAGCGGCGGGGATGAGGTCGTCGTGATCCACCGCGGGCAGTGGGATGCCTTTGTTCCGTCGCCTGGCGGGCTGTCGCGCGGGGCTTTCCCACTTGTTGCGGGGCAGACGATTGAGATTGAAGATGTGATCAGCCGCCTGGTCAAAGCGGGTTACGAGCAGTCTCCTCAAGTGGCGGCCCGCGGGCAGTTCGCCCGCCGCGGGGGGATCGTCGACGTCTTCTCCTGGCAGCAGCCGCGCCCGGTCCGGATCGAATGGTTCGATCGTGAGATCGAGTCCCTCCGCGAATTCGACGTCGACACGCAGTGCTCGGTCGGGCCGCTCTCGCAATGCGAACTGCTTGCCGTGCGGTCCGGGACGGGCGGGGGAACGCTTCGCGATTACGTCCGGAAGCCGGATCTCGTGATCGGGATCGATCCGTCGGAGCCCGCTGAGGGAATGGCGATTTGCGCGGGATCCGTCGATTTGGACGGCGGCCGCGCCGTTCCTGACCCGGTGCCATTCTACCCGCCGCCGTTCGCCGAGCTGGGGGCCGGCGACCTGGTGCTCGACGAGGTCAAACGGGGCCGGTTCTTCGAGCAACTGCGCGGGTGGCAGGCGGATGGGTGGACAGTGGCGTTTGCCTGCGGGAGCGAGGGGGAGAGCGAGCGTTTCCGCGAGCTGGCCGCGGATTTTCATTTCGACGCCTCCGCACTGCACTTCCTTCCTGCTGCCGCCACGCGGGGGTTTGTCTGTCCCGGGGCGAAGATCGCCCTTTTGGCAGATGCCGAGGTCCTCGGGCGCTCGGCCAGCCAGCGTGCCCGCCGGACCGCGCTGCGGCGCGGGCAGTTCCGTTCCGGACGCGCGGCGATGGACTTCTCCGAATTTGAGGAGGACGACTACGTTGTTCACCTCGACCATGGGATCGGGCGGTTTCTCGGGCTGCAGAAGGCGCCGGATGGCACAGGCACGGACGTGCTGGCGCTCGAGTTTGCCAACGAGGCCCGCCTCTACGTCCCCCTGGAGCAGGCGTGGCAGGTCGCCCGCTACGTCGGGCTGGGGAAGCGGCACCCCGACCTCTCGGAGCTCGGCGGGGGACGCTGGCAGCGCGCCAAGGAGAAGGCGCTGCGTGGGATCTACGACTACGCCGCGCAGATGCTCCGCGTGCAGGCCGAGCGGGACACCGGGAACGGGCATGCGTTTCCCCCGGACTCCCACTGGCAGCAGGAGTTCGAACGGTCATTCCCATTTACCGAAACCGGCGACCAGCTGCGCGCGATCAGCGAGACGAAGCACGACATGGAAGCCGTGCGGCCGATGGACCGCCTGATCTGCGGCGACGTCGGATTCGGCAAGACGGAGGTTGCGATCCGGGCCGCATTCAAGGCGGTCGCCGGTGGCCGGCAGGTGGTCCTCATCGCCCCGACGACCGTGCTGGCGCAGCAGCACTTCCAGACGCTCCGCGAGCGGATGAGCGAGTATCCGGTGACGATCGAGCTTCTCAGCCGCTACCGGTCGGTTGCCGAGCAGAAGCGGGTAGTCGCCGGGCTGGCCTCGGGCGGGATCGATATTGTGGTCGGCACCCACCGGGTGCTCTCGTCCGATGTCGCATTCAAATGCCTCGGGCTGGTTGTGGTGGACGAGGAGCAGCGGTTCGGAGTGAAGCACAAGGATGCCCTGAAAGAAAAATTCCGCCTTGTGGACGTGCTGACGCTTTCGGCCACTCCGATCCCGCGGACGCTCTACCTCTCGCTGATGGGGGCCCGCGACATGTCGCTTATCGAGACCCCGCCCGCCAACCGCCAGCCGGTGGAGACGGTCGTCTGCGGATATGATGAGCGCGTGATCCGCGACGCCATCAGCCGCGAGCTCGGCCGGGGGGGGCAGGTCTACTTTCTCCACAATCGCGTCCATTCGATCGAGCGCACCGCCGCCCGCATCCGAGAGCTGTGCGAGGGGGCCCGCGTCCTTGTCGGTCACGGCCAGATGGACGATTCGGATCTGGAACCCGTGATGCGGCAGTTTGTTGCCGGGGAGGCCGATGTTCTCGTCTCCACGACCATCATCGAAAGCGGGCTGGATATCCCGAATGCCAACACGATCATCATCGATCGCGCCGACCGGTTCGGCCTGGCCGACCTGTATCAGCTGCGCGGGCGGGTGGGCCGTTCCAGCCACAAGGCCTACGCCTACCTGCTTCTGCCCCGGGAGCTGATGAGCGTGGGGGCGGCGCGCAAGCGGGTCTCCGCAATCAAACAATATTCCGAGCTCGGATCCGGTTTCAAAATCGCGATGCGCGACCTTGAAATCCGGGGAGCCGGCAACCTCCTTGGCACGGCGCAGAGCGGTCATATCGTCGCGGTTGGCTTCGACCTCTACTGCAAGCTTCTGAGGCGGGCGGTCGAATCGCTCAAGGGGAACAAGTCCGCCGGAGGGACCTCGCTCCTCAGGTTGGACTTCCTCCGGACCGACGAGGCGGAATATTCCCCGGCCCCCGGCATTGCCGGGGCGTTCCTCCCGGCATCCTACCTGCCGGATGCCAAGCTGCGGATCGAGGGATACCGGGCTCTGGCGGAGGCCGGGACGCGCGGAGAGCTCGACGCTCTGGGCGCGTCCTGGCGGGACCGGTTCGGGCCGCTTCCGCAGGCTGCCGAGAATGCGCTGGTCGCTTCGGCCATCCGGCTCGAAGCTTCGAGCCGGCGGATTCCGCTGGTGGAGGTGCGGGGGGAAAAGCTCATGCTGACGCGGGGCGGATCGTTTATCCTCATCGGCGGGCGGTTTCCCCGCTTGACGGCATCCGACCCTGATTCTAGGTTGCGCGAGGTTCTTTCCGCTCTCGAGAAGATGCCCCGCCGATGAGATTTTCCGTATTTGCTTCAATCACTGTTCTGCTGGTCCTGACGACCGGGCCCGCGCGTGCTCAAAAAGCCGAGGTCATCGACGGGCTCGCCGCGATCGTTAACAAGGACGTGATTACGATTTCCCAGGTCCGCGAGCTGATCGGAGCGCGCGAACGCTCGCTGCGCGAAGTCTACAGCGGCCCGGATCTCGCGGCCAAGCTGCAGGAGATGCGGTCCGCCGCCATCAAGGATCTCATCGACCGCCAGCTCATCCTTCAGGAGTTCCGGAAGATGCAGGAGAAGGGGGCAAATATCCCCGACTACGTCATCGATGACCGCCTGCAGTCAATCATCCGCGAGGAATTCGGCGGCGACCGGTCGGCCTTTGTGAGGACGCTCCAGGCGCAGGGCTACACGGTCACGCGCTTCAAGGAAATCGAGCGCGAAAAGATCATCGTCCAGGCGCTGCGACAGGCAAAAGTGAACGAGAACTTCGTCGTCTCGCCCACGCAGATCCAAGCTTACTACAATAAAAACAAAGGGGCCTACGCCATCCCCGAGCAGATCAAGCTCCGGATGATCGTCCTGCGCGAGGGGACCGCCGGCGATGTTCCCGGTGCCGGGAACAAGGCCCAGACTGCCGAAGAGATCCGCCAGAAGCTTGCCAGCGGTGCCGAGTTTGCGCGAATGGCCGAGATGTATTCCGAGGACGACACGACCCGCGATGCCGGCGGTGACTGGGGCTGGATCGAGCGCAACACGCTCAACGAGCAGCTCTCCAAGGTGGCTTTCTCGCTGCGGGCCGGACAGGTCAGCGATGTCGTCCGTGCCGCCGATTCCTACTACATCATGATGGTCGAGGCCCGCAAAAATGCCTCGGTCAAGCCGATGACCGAAGTGCGGGAAGAAATCGAGCGCAACCTCATGCAGCAGGAACGCATGAAGGTCCAGGACCGCTGGCTCGAGACCCTCCGGAAAAAGGCCTATATCAAAATCCTGACCTGACGGGACCCCGTCCGACGGCGTTCGATTTTGACCCCGGTCACCGGGAGGGGCGTTACGGCTTGCATTTTTTCAGGTGCCGATATTCTTGGAGGCCATGCGTAAAACGAAAATTATATGCACACTGGGGCCGGCGTCGGATTCGCCGGAAAAACTGAGGGAAATGATCGGGGCGGGGGCTGACATTTTTCGTTTGAATATGAGCCATGCGACCCACGACTGGGTGAGGCGGGTCGTGAAGGACATTCGCGCTGCGGCTGCAGAGTTGGGCTCCGTGACCGGGATTCTGCTCGACACCCAGGGACCGGCGATCCGGACCGGCGACCTCACGTCAAAACTATCCCTGACGCCCGGTGATATTTTTGAATTCACCGTCCGCGGATCGCGGAGCGAGGAGCTCTATTCGGTCGATGTGAACTACGACGGTTTGATCGATGACATCAATGTCGGCGACACCGTTCTGGTGGACAACGGCGTAATGCACATGAAGGTGCTGGAGAAGGTTTCCAACCGCATCCGCTGCGAGGTGCTGACCGCCGGCACGCTCGGCTCGAGGCGGCACATCAACCTCCCCGGCGTGAAGGTCAACCTGCCTCCGCTCACGGAAAAGGATCTGGCGGACGTCGAGCTCGGCGCGGCGGTCGGAGTCGATTTTGTCGCGCTCAGCTTCTGTCGTGAGGCAGCGGACATCCTCGAGCTCAAGCGGCTTCTTCGCGAGCATGGCAGCTCCGCGCGGACCGTCGCCAAGATCGAGGACCAGCACGCGGTCAAATATGTCAACGATATCATCCGGGCGTCGGACGCCGTGATGATCGCCCGCGGCGATCTCGGTATCGAGTGCAAGATGGAGGAACTCCCGATCATCCAGCGCCGGATTATCAAAAAGTGCATCCAGATCGGCCGTCCGGTCATCGTGGCCACCCACATGCTCGAGAGCATGATCGAGAACCCGCTGCCCACGCGCGCAGAGATCACCGACGTGGCGAACGCGGTTTACGAGCAGGCCGATGCCATCATGCTCAGCGGGGAGACGACGGTCGGAAAGTATCCGATCGATTGCGTGAAGACGCTCGACCGCGTGGCACGGAGGATCGGCGAAAGCGGCGGCGCGGGCTATGCCAAGGAGGCGATTGTCGACTCAACCCGCCTCAAGACGATGAGGTCCGCCGTCCTGCTCGCAAATTCGTTTCCGAATTCCAAGCTCGTGTTGTTCACCCGCCGGGGCTACATGGCGGACAATGCCAGCCACCTGCGCCCGGACAACGCTCCGATCTTTGCGTTCTCACCATCGGTCGAGGTCGTGCGGCGCCTGGCCCTCAACTGGAACACGCATCCAATCCTGATGTCGTTCGGGATCGATCCTGAGCACACGATTGCCGATGCGGAGCTCGAGCTCGAGCGCCGGGGGCTTATCCAGAAAGGCGATCAGCTCATCATCCTGAGCGACGTCATGGCCGGCAGCGAGCGGTTCGATTCGATCCAGATCCGCCAGGTGATCTGACGGAGGTGGCTGAACGCCGGCGACCGGCCGGCCGCCTTCCCTATGACGAAAGTCTGAAAGGCCTTCGTCGGCGGGTGTCACCGCGAAGCGCCGGGATATCGCTCCTACCGCGAGGCGTTGCTTTTTCCGAGAATCCGGAAATCGCCGTTCGCGTCGCGGTAGAACCCGCGGGCGATGACGTTGGAGTTTTCGTTCATCCGCTCCGAGAGCTGGAGGTCCTTCTTTGTCCACCCGCTGGCGATGATCTTTCCGTTCCGGCCGACGACATCCGCATGCGGGCGCGTGAGGCGCTCATAGTCAGCGGTGTCCATGCGCACGGAGTCCAGGTCCTTGCGGTTGTAGAGCGAGATCCACCAGGCCCCATAGGCGTCCGGGGCGGACTTCGGCGTGATCTCGATTGTGATGTCGCCGGCCTCATGGATGCCGCCGTTGAGATCGATCCCGTAGAGGGCTTCGATCTCCTTCCGGGTGGTTAGAAATCCGGCCAGATAAGAGCGGAGAACTTTCCTGAGCCTGGTGTTGCCGGCATGCGCGCCGTAAATCCCCAACTCGATGCCCGCCGGATCGTTCGGGTCCCCGTAAATGTTGAGTTCAATATCCTCGTTGGCGCGAAATGACATGTAGGGGACATTTTTAAATTCGCCATTGTCGATTGTGGTCGCCGGAATTTCCAC